>Ga0206834_1009_pt1 | contig 51141 bp, 50 predicted proteins | sample Alteio_BWOrgCont_30_FD_152854 | JGI IMG/M metagenome (GOLD analysis project Ga0206834, IMG submission 152854) | Enriched cells from forest soil in Barre Woods Harvard Forest LTER site, Petersham, Massachusetts, United States -... | ecosystem: Environmental > Terrestrial > Soil > Temperate forest >...
CATCCATTTTTTTACATTTCATTAATAAGTCGTCGAGCCAATCATACCGTAATTCAGAACCAATTTTATCTTCTTTTACGATGTTAATGCTGATTAAATTACCATTTTTTGAATATGAATTTAATACTTGTGATAAAATCCTGTAGGCATTAATTTTAGGATATAATTTATCTGTTACAAATGTTGCACCAAGAAAATTATTATTATATTGTGCCACGTATGTATGTGTCACAAAATCAATGTCATCTATTTCTATCGTTTGTCTGGTACCAGGTGATGTACATTTAACAGCAAGTCTTGTTGAAAAATTAATTATTTCATATATTTTGCTTGTATACATCCTACTGAAATAATTGTACGAAAATTCTTCATCATTCATCGATGATGCTAATCTTATAGGATTTTCTTCGTCATATTTGTAGATACTAATATTTAGTACTTTCACCATGAGTGTCTTGTATCTTGCAGGAACCTAATATCACTTACACTAAATTTTGATTATAATAAACGAATAAATAAATAAATAATTCAATTTTTAATTTATAAACTTAAGAATAAATTGACAAATTATAGTTTCCAACAAAAACTTCAATTTTTAATTTATAAACTTAAGAATAAATTGACAAATTATAGTTTCCAACAAAAACTTCAATTTTATGATATTTCAATGATTTCTGGTGTTGTATCAAAATAATTAGTATCTAAAACTCCATCAATAATTTTATGGTGAATATTATTTGTATTACAAAATTTTTTTATTTTTTCCATTATTTCATCGTCATCAGTATACTTTCTATTGACCGCCAAAAATTCTATATCTGTTCCAAATTCTACAGGACCATGTATTTGTATTTCGATATAATGACCCATATAAATATATTCGTGTGAACTGACATATATTTTCTCTCCTTTTGCTCTACTTACAATATATTTAAACAATTTGTCCTCAACATAATATAATATTTCTTCAGGAAAATCAAACGAACATAATCTCTGTTCAATCGTCGAATCGCCGTTAACAAAAGATATTCTATATTTAACTGTATCTTTCAATTGTAAATAGCTATCACCGTATTGATCGGCAGATTTTACACCATTCTGATCATTAAATATATTTAATACACCATATTTTACTTTCTCATAATTTTCACATTTATCATAAATATTCTTAAATATACATTGCTCATCATCAAATCTCACCGACTGCAAATCACATCCACCACTCGTCTTAGTCTCAAATAAGTTACGATAATGAGTGTCGTCCAATAAAAAATCTATGATATTATACAAATTAACATGTATTATTGCAGGTATGTTTGTAATATATTCGATCGTTTTATTTATATCGCTTTTTGTATAACCCAAGCGTTTAAATTTTAAATATACTAAAAATTTAATAATAATTTTTTTTATTTTAGATTTATTTTTAAAAAATGCAATCGCTTCATCCTGTATTGGGGTTAATCGTGCATCTTTCATCATAAAGTATTATTATCAAAAGTGGTCAAACTATCAAATTATTTGTATTACTCAAATAAACAAATTAATAATTCAACTTTTTAAATATTAAACAAGTGGATATTTATCGTCATTTATTAATTTCTGATAACGAGCTCGTTCATTACAATGACCATATATTTTTACAATAAGTTGTATACATTTCATCAGTGCGAACAAACAAAGTATCAAAATATTAAACACACTCAATATGTATTGATAATAGTTGCCGGTATAATCATTCTTTTGAAAACAATTATTCAAATCAATATTTTGTTCCGATGGACTATATTGACATTTTTGAATAACTGTTATTACATCAAATGTACAAGATACAATAGCAAATATACTACTCAATGCAATCAACACAAAAAACCGGAATGTATTACTACCTTCGAAAGTCATTCTGATTGCAAAAATACTATATGCCAGATGGAATACAATGGAAAAATATTGTATCTTTTGTAATCCGTGGGGGTAATCTATTAATGCAATACTTACAAGAAATATGTTTAGGATACTGAATGATAAAATTAGAGTTTTTTCCAATACAATCATACATCTGGATTTAGACCACGGTCCTCTTATAACCAAACTAAAAAGTCCTCCTGTTAAATCATCCGAATTCTTTACATCAACACTCTGTGAATCTAAATTTTGTGTATTTTGGATATTGTTATTTACTGGAAAAAGACAAATACATGATGGAAAAAAGACATAAAATATATAGTACAATAGTAATAATGACACCATAATGACCATTGCGTTGTTGTAACCCAGGGAAAAAACTTCGCTGTAGCCTGTGACTTTATAACATTGAGTCTGTTCACATTCATAACCAAAATTTACCACATACATTACCATAAACACAATGATTGATGCATTTGAAATGAAATACATATATTTTAGAATTTTATTAAGAGATGATGTATTAGTGAGTAATACATCATCCGCATATTTAATTAAAAAAACAGTATTTTTAATGTATATGATCAAAAAAATAACATTACAAAAATATAAAACATGTTGTACTTTTTCTGTCTCGTGTAATACATTTGATTGAATCAAAATCGATGTTCCGATATATAACATAATAAATAAAATAGACCATATCCATTTCATTCGTAATTCTGCTAACTCCATTTTATACTTTATTTTTGGTGTGAAACTGTATGATGTAAGTTATTTTATTATATTTGATATAAATTGATGTATTTTCAATATTTATTCTCAATAAATTTTTTGGCAGAAAATTATGATTAAAAATTGAAATACAATACATATATTATCCTAATGATTAAATCAACTATTATACACAGCAAACAACATAGCTAAATATTTTATTCCTCGAATTTAATTGAATTGGTTAAGTATGACTTCTGTACAAAATAATGAACCAAGCTTATATAAATCATTTGTATCAACTATTCAACTCTTGTTTAATATACAAACAAACAATATCGAATTTAAGTACATTGTTGTAGATAAGTATTGTCTTGATGTGTTAACAAAATTATATGTGTTCAAAACACTTATCCAATTTGGTATCGTTGGTATTTTCGATATCAATAAAGTCATTCCAGCAAATAAAACGCTCGATGATATCGATGATGATTTTAAAAAAGAATTAACAAAAAGAAAAATTTATTATTTCGTATTGCCGACAGAAGACAATTTATCTTTGATAAAAGCACAACTAAAAATGTTCAAAAAAAATGTCAATATCATTTTTTCAGATAATGTCACAGAACAATATGTTAAAAAATTATCTGATGCTGAGTATTCTTCGAATATCGTTTATATAAAAAGTGTCCCATTCTATTTTGGAATTAGTGACAAAAATATTGTTATTACACATAATATGAGTCAATTGAATTGTTTTCTTTCTTTGATCCGTCGAGGTTACTATGTATGTCAAAACAATTATTACCTGGATCATAACCCAGGACATGATTTAAATCACGATTTGTGGGATGTTTTTACGAAAGATCAAACATATGTTGATGTAAATAAGGGTCTCAAGGATTATCGAGCGAATTATAGTACAATGTTTATTATGCTCAAACGTAATTATGATCTATTTACTCCTCTTGTTATTCCATGGTATTACGAATCTATGCTTCGTTATTATTACCAAATTAATGATAATTATATTGTTGTCAATGGAAAGACAATTAGACTTGATGCACTCAGTGATCCATTATATGAAAAAATTCGTTACATGACTTATGTCGACGTTATTAAGCTCGTAACAGAAAGGATTCACACAATCAATGGGCAAACTAAACAAATAAAATTGGAGGAAGTGTCCCTATCAACATATATTGAAATGATGCGCAAGATGATTAGAGATCTTCCTGAACAAAAAAAAGAATTAGATTCATTGACCGCAAATCTTGAAATATTACATGATTTAAATAAACAAATTGAACAACATAATGCATTTGATGCAAGTCAATTGCAAAATGAGATAATACTAAATATTATTTCATTCGATGATTTCAAAAATAGGATTTCTAATATTAAACATCGCAAATCGTTATACAACACTCTATATATTGCTTATTATATGTTTGTTTCAAATAGACTTGAAATATCAACAATGATGACAAAATGTGGGATTGAAATTGATGGAAATGATATGAATATGATCTCCAATTCGAGTAAACCGATTACTACTGACACCATAACAAATACAAAAACTAAAATTAAAAATATATTTAAAACTGTTACCGATACTGTAAATAGTTTAGGTAACTTAGGGAATTTAAATAATTTGGTTGAAGATAGTATATATTTACAATTCAAACCACACATGTTAACCGTTCTTGATTGCATATTTAAAAAAAATGGATCAGAATTTACGGTGACATTTATGGCAAATATTTCAAGGGTAATTGGTGTGAACAAAATAAAAACAATTATTATCCATGTAGATGATAATATTACACATGAAGAAAAACGTGTTATTTCTACGTACAAAACAAATTTATCGAATAGTGGCATTAATATACTTCTACATAGTGACAGTATAAATTAATTTTTTTCATTAAAAAATAAAAAAAATTGATTAACTGAATAATTACATTGTTTATTAAAAAAATATCTGTTTATACTGATTAATTCACTTGATTGATTATATTGATTATATTGATTATATTGATTATATTGATTGTATTTATTTTGATCGAATTTAATCGGGTTAATTAAATAATGGATGCAATTATTACTCTAACTAAACAATTTCCGGTAAAAGATTGGAGTGAAGTTTTACATAAACATGACAATCCATTTGAAAATGGTAATGACAATGAACCTGATAATGACCATTTCATTGAGCCTGGTAATGAACATGAAACATTGATTAATATTAAAAAAAATAAAGTGTATAAACGTCGCTCTGATAGTGATGATGTCATAATCGAGATGGATCTTCTCGAGGAACATTCAATTAATTACAAAACACAAGAATATATTACGAGTATATTTTTTGATCTTGATGTCAAAATAGTAAATTTAGAAAATATATTAAAAGAATTTTATGATTTCAATTCTGATACAAATAATTTGACACAAAGATATGATTTTTGTGTCAACGAAATTAAATTATTAATGCAAAAATCTTACAATATGTTGAAGGGTATGGATAAAAGAGATCCATTGTATAATAATATTTATAGTAACCTGTTGTTCCGACTGACTAAATATAATGAAAGAATTAATTCAACTAATTCAAAATTTATGAAAATAAAAGATCAATCCAGACAGTACGATGTATATAATTTATCTGAACCAAAATTACCAACGGTGATTAAACTACCAACCATAACTATAAAACCCACTGAAATTATTAAACAGAATCAAAAAATCGATCCACCGGGACAAAATCAAAATAAAGGGGGGAATTCACACTCAAGAGCACATAGTTACAGTGCTGGAGATACTATCAAATTTGATCCAAATCAAGACCAAGGCCAAGAAGAACAACTTCAAATTCAGATTTTAAGTCCACATGAGGATGTACAAAAAAGAAGGATGGAACTTGATATGATGTCTCGAAATACCGATATACTTGATCAACGTAATTTTGAAATAGAAAGTATTTTAAAATCTATCACAGAATTGCAACAAATGTTTTTGGATCTTAAAATTATGATTGAGGAACAAGGTGAAATGTTACTACGTGTCGATGCACATATTATAAGCACGGTAGAAAAAACAATCGCAGCAAAAAAAGATCTAATTGTTTCAGAAAATACTCAAAAAAACACCAGTAAATGTTGTATCGGCTTGAGTATTGGATTAATTATATTCATTGTAATAATGGCGTCAATTCTCGCTTTCATTATTACCCAAAAAAACGGATTGCATATTGGTAACGGCAATTAATTTATTACAATATATACTTAAGTTTTTTTTAATTTTTTTTTAATTTTTTTATTATTTTTTCCCACTACCACATTGTTATTTTTTGTGATACAAGGATATACATAACAAACAAATAAACAAATATGAGTAATCAATTCGTAAGAAATACATCCGGAACTTATTTAAATGAAAATCTTAATAATTTTAATTCGATAGTTCCTACTCCCGCATTTAGTTGCACATACATTAAAAATGGTGATACCGTCGTAGATACTACACAAACACCCCGTCAAGTATTACGCGACCGTCTTTTGGTTAGGCTAAAAATATTTTTGGATGGTAGAAGAAATAGATTTAATAGACTCAATGGATTTGCTGGATTTAATGGATTTGACGGAGCCGCAGCATTTGATAGATTTAATGGAATCGATGGATTCGATGGACTCGATGGACTTGGTGGACTTGGACTCGGTCTCGGTGGACTCGGTGGACTCGGTGGACTCGGTGGACTCGGTGGACTCGGTGGACTTGGTGGACTCGATAGATTCGGTGAACTTGGTGGACTTGGTGGACTCGATAGATTCGGCGGTGTTGATAGAATAGGTGGACTCGATAGATTCGGTGAACTTGGTGGACTTGGTGGACTCGATAGATTCGGTGGTGTTGATAGAATAGGTGGACTCGATAGATTCGGTGAACTTGGTGGACTTGGTGGACTCGATAGATTCGGTGGTGTTGATAGAATAGGTGGAATTGATAGATTTGATGAATTTGGTATCAATAGATTTGATGAATTTGGAGGCAATAGATTCAATGAATTCGGAGTCAACGGATTTGATAGATTAGGTTTTGGATTGGAAGGTAGATTCGGAAGAGAATGTGATTCTGGTCTTACCAAAATAGTAAATGGTAGAGTAGTTCCAGGAACAGGTCCCATTATCGAAGAGATCGGACGTAGACCATTTTTCGATGAATTTGCTCGTAGACCATTTTTCGATGAATTTGCTCGTAGACCATTTTTCGATGAATTTGCTCGTAGACCATTTGTCGATGAATTTGCTCGTAGACCATTTGTCGATGAATTCAGTCGTAGACCGTTTGTCGATGAATTTGCTCGTAGACCATTTGTCGATGAATTCAGTCGTGGATCATTCGATGATGAATTTGCTCGTAGACCATTTGTTGATGAATTCAGTCGTGGATCATTTGACGAATTTGGTTCTGAATCATTTAATGAATTTGGTTCTGGATCATTTAATGAATTTGATCTCGGATCATTTGATGAATTTGGTTCTGGATTTTAATTCCATAAATATTTGAATAAATAATTTTATAATTTTTGCGTTTATTTAACAGAATTAATTATATTAAATAAATAATTTTACCTCCACTATTTAATATTTTATGTAAATATAAAGTATAAATATACTTAAAAAACAACATGCCAATTATCGAAAATACATCTGGATACCATAGAGACAACGAACTTAATGGTCCACAACCTCAAGAATGCTGCAGAAGAAACATTGTTGTTCCTTTACCCGCTGTAGAAATTACTTACATTAAAGACGGCAAAACTATTGTTGAAAACTCTCAACACCATCACGAAAAAGAACATTCTAAAAAATTACTCAAAGAAAAATTGAGACAAGATGATAGAAACACACACAGATTCAATGCATATTGGAATGGTCAAGAATTCAATGGAGAATTCGCCGGTGAAGTTTGTGGATCTTGTGGATGCGATTGTAAAAAAAACGGCAAAAAACACCACAAAAAACATGATAAAAAACACCACAAAAAACATGATAAAAAAAATTAATAAAATTTGATTAATCATTATTGACTATTATTGAGTGGAATTAATTAAATTATCATGATCAATACGACAGACTGTCCGTTTTATTACTATTTAACAAATAAATCTTTAATAAATTAAAGAGTAACTTTAATTTATTGTTAAGCAATCAATGTAATTAATTAAATAATTAAGCTCTGGTGACGACTCTGGCCATTCTTTCCATTGAATCATTATCAACGATACAGAATTTCCCGAAAATAAATCTACAGGCTTCTTGGAATGTTATATCGTATTCACATTCTCTGTCACAATCTGATTCACAGCAGCATTTGGTTGCGAAGTATGATTGAATGATGAATTTGATTGGTAAGAATAATCTGGCTCCTGATTCAGAAATAACAATTATGTCACATTCTTTGAGATTTAATTCTGAGCAGATTTTGAAGTCGCTGTTATCACGTCCATCGTCAAAATCGACGGATGAAATTATGCCGATTGTGTAAGCCAAGATTTTGTCAATGATTCTAGCTTTAACACATTCTGGGATGCATAAAGCATTAATCTGTTCATTGACATAAGCGAAAACATTTAATAATGTTGTTTTATCACCAATCAAAATTACGTCTTCGAGTGTTTTTTTCATGGATTTAATTAAACTCTCATTCATTAAATTACCTTCAGTCGACTTCAATAAACCTAATTGTATTTTCAAAAGTTCGCATTTGTTGAAGCAAACTTTACAATCGTCTTTATTTTTTTTGTCATCATGATCTTTGTGGTCTTTGTGGTCTTTGTGTTTACCACCACAGTTACAATCTCCGTTTACCATTTATTAATAATATTGTTATATATAATATTATTAATAATGGGTGTAGGTATATTGTTATATATTTAATTTCCTTATATTGTGCAAAATTTTCATGACATTTTTGTATATTAATATTATTATACAAATTACAGGAATAAATATTAATTTATCAAATTAATTGTTACTGCAACCATTACATCTTGTGGCAATTACGGCTAATTGAGGCAAAATCGGATTCTGTTGAACTCCTCCATTTGTGGCATCATTAATGACGCAAAATTTACCGAAAACAAATTTGCAAATTTCATCAAATGATAATTCACAACCGTCATCATCTCTATCACAATCATTGCAATGACATTTGCTTGCGTACAAAGTTTCGATAATCATTCTTATTTCTAAGAGTAAATTCAATGTGACTGTACCTACAACTATGAAACCACATTCTTCGGGTTTTTGTTCAAAACAAACTGCAGTATTCATTGCTACTTGACCAACGGGTTGCTGAATTTGATTTTGAGCAGGAGCAGCAGCAGCGACAGCACTATTGGCAATGAGTAAATTTAAAATAGTTTTGTTGATATCGGATTTAACACATGGTGAAATGCACAATTCATTAATTTTTCCGGTTATATAACCTATCATATTGACTAATTCAACAGATGAGTTAAATGCTAATGCAGCAGCTTTGGTTGATGCACCAGCGATGACAATAGAACCTTTCAATGATTGGCAAAGTATATCTTGAACATCTTTTGGTAATGTTGTTAAGTCACCTTCATTAGTTTCTTTGGCAAAATTTACAATCATTTTTAAAAGTTCACAGTTTGTGAAACATTTATCACATTCGTTTTTATCTTTTTTGTCATGATCATTACAGGAATTACAATTTTTACCCATTTTACTATTTATTAATAATATTGTTATACAAAATTATAAGAATACTGGTAGACAATTTTATATTATACTTATTAAATTTTTTTATATCAAATTGGATTTACTCGTCTAGTTATTAGATATAATAACTACGACTATACGATTTATATAATTTATTTTATAGTTTTTCTTTTAATTTTTTATTTAGTTGTCACATTTTTTGTCGCATTTTTCAGCTAATATGACTAATTGTTGTATAATATCTATTTGTTGAACTAGCGAATCAGAATTTACGAGTAAATCGTTGACAATACAGAATTTGCCGAAAACAAATTTGCAAACTTCACAGAATGTTAAATCACAATCACAATCTCTTTCACAATCATCTCCACAGTTGCATTTATCAGCAAACAATGATTGAATTATCAATCTGATTTCCAAAAGAAATCCTAACGCTGATCCTGCACTTACGACTATGTAACCACACTTATCAAGATCTGGTTGAGAACAGACGTTAGTGTCGACGAAAACTGGACCTCCAATACTTATAACTGGGGATAATAAATTATTGAATCTACTGAGAGCGATAGATAATATATTTTTGTTAATTTCAGCCTTAACACATGGTGAGAGACATAAATCATTAACTCTTCTTGTTATATAACCGATTACATTGACAAAACTTGTGTTATTATCTGCAATATCAGCTACAAATGAACCTTTTAACACTTGACAAAGTAGTTCCTTGACATCTCTCGGTAATGCTGATAAATCACCTTGGTTGGTATCCATGGCAAAACCTACGATAAATTTCAAGAGTTCACAGTTATTAAAGCATTTTTCACAATGTTTGTCTTTGTGGTCTTTGTGGTCATCACCACAGGAATTACAATCTTGACCCATTTTACTATTATTAATAATATTATTATACAAAATAGTACATATCATGGGTGGGAATTAAACATTATTTTGCAAAACATTCATGTGCCTTTTTATTTTATAAAATATTATAAAATATTATAAAATATTATAAAATATTATAAAATACATTGAAATATAACAATCTATAATCATCTATTTATCATCTATTTATATCTTCGATTTGCTTTATTTTTTTTACTTGATAATAAATCTGAACCGCATCACTATTAATAAAAAATAGTTTTGAAAATACAAATCTGCATGCATCATCACAAGTGAGATTGCATTCACACTTTCTTTTACATTTATGTCCATCTCCATTACATATACATTCAATAGAAAAATATGACTGTATGATTAGTTTAATCGGTAATAATAATTGTAAAATACTTTCTGATACAAATATTAAGTCATTTTTGAATAATCTTGTTGAAACAGATGACATATTGTATGATGTACCAAAATTTATTTTAGCATCTAATAATTGATTAATTTCATCTAATTTATATTTTCCAGATCTACTGGCATCATATTCGAAACGTTCTTTGTCTTTTTTACTACCTTCCGCAAATCTAATTATTTGTTTTAGTTTATCATCGATGTTTTTATTCCCTGAAGCTGAAAATAAGTACGTAAAAACTTTATCTAGAATCTTAATTTTAACACATTTAGGTGTACATAAGTCATTAATACGTTTGTTAATTTGCCCTAATAAAACCATTACATACGCACCATTATATTCTGTATCGATAATAATGGAATCATTTATATGTGTTCTTATTAATTCATATATGGCATCGAATTCTTCCTTTTTATTTTTATTTTTTTTTTCGAATTCAGTATTTCCTGCTTCTTGTCCCTCAACAAGATTATCTTGTTTTGTCTCTTCAGGTTCGTTATATAATTTTGCTATCAAATAATTTAATTGAATAGTGAAAAAATCATATGGGAGTGTTTCTTCTTTATGCAAGTTTTGATCAAATTCAGCAGGATGTCTACTTTTAGCGAATTGTTCAGATTCTACAGATTGTACAGGCTGAATCAAATGCGTGTTATGCTTATTGTATTTAACATTTACATTAAATGTACTCATCTATTTATAACAATTATTATAATTATTATATATAAAATTGGTTATTGTGGTATATATAAAAAATAAATTTATCTATGTGATAGTTATTTGAATTACTATATGTTTTAAACTTGGTATTTAAATTTTGATATATTTTATTTTTAATTTGTTTAGGAGCTTCCAGTTATTCCCTTCGGTACGAAGACATCAATGACACAGAATCTACCGAAGACAAATTGGCATGCGTGTTCGAAAGTGATATCGCAATCACAACCAGTAATGAAATATGATCTCAATAAGAATTTAGCGTACAACAAGAATTGGATCAAAATTGGGTCACTTGAATCGATAAAGATTGGTCCGCATTCTGGTATTTCATCAGATCTGCATAATCCAAATCCATTATCGAATGTATTAAATGAGCATCCTGGACCAGTTTGCGGGGATCCTGCAAATTTGGATATAATTTTTTGTACAGCACTAACGAGTTTATCAGCAATATTGGCTTTGGCGAATTCTGGTAAACATAATTCATTGACTTTTGTAAGAATATATTCAGCAATTGCAAGTATATCACATGAATTTAATGTAATAATTGGATCAACATGTGGGGCTTCTGGTAATACAGCGAACAAATTGTTAAGTGTAATATATGCTTTGACTGTAGACCAGCAGCAAACGGCTTTTGGATCAAGTGTGAAAGCAGCATAGTTAGCAGAATTTACTCCTAAGAGACCATCATAGGTCAAACCAGCTGGGAGGATGTTGGGGAATGAAAGAACATCAGCGGTGACAACAGTTCCTGTAATAACTGGTGTGAATGGATCACTCATTGTTGTAATTGGGGGGTTAGCAACAATTGTGTTTGTTGGAAGAGTTGGTAAGGCTGGGAAAACAGCAATAGCAGCTGGAATATAGGGCAAAACACTGAAAGTATTTGCAGCTTGATCTGTGGCAGTTACATTGTATGCAGCCAAATATAATCCTCCCAATGGAATATTAGAAGCACCCAAAAGAGTTGGATCACCAAGAACTGCATTATCAACAGCTTGGACGTAGTTGTATAAAACCATCTTTTCTTGAGCTATTTCACACTCAGTGGCAGCACAATTTTCTTTACATTTATGTTCCTCTTTGTGTTCTTTGTGATCTTTGTGTTCTTTGTGTTCCTTTCTTTCGTCATGTCCGCCACAACCGCAGCCACGATTTCTTCTTTGGTCATCATTGTTTTGATTAGCCATTTCTATTATTTATACTTTTTATACATATATTTTTTGATATTATGGGTGACTAATTAATTTATTAAACACACCTAACAAAATTCAATAAATTAATTCAAATGAATTAATTTATATATTCCAACATAAAGTAAAATATTTATAAATAAATTATGCAACTATATTGTTACTTAAATTTAATCCAATTATAAATTCATATTTGTTCTGGTAGCAACAGCAATGTCGATGACACAGAATCTACCGAAGACAAATTTGCATGCATGTTCGAAAGTCAAATCGCAATCACAGCTGTTAACGAAATATGCTCTCAATAAGAATTTAGCATATAACAAACCTTGGAGTAAGGCTGGTTGGTTAGCAACATAAATTGGTCCACATTCTGGAATATCGTTTGATTTGCACAAACTATATCCATTTTCGAATCCTCTACCGACTGGGCATGTGGTGGCAATAAGATCAGCGTTAGCTTCTTGTGCTTGTTGGAAACCGGAAACAATTTTGTCGACAATAGAAACTTTAGCGAATTCTGGTAAACATAATTCGTTGATTCTACCAATGACGTATTCAGTAATGGCGAGTCCATCACAGATAGTCAAAGGTCTAATTGGGTCGACGTGTGGGGCTTCTGGTAACAAAGCAACTAAACCGTGAGCAGCAATGTATGCTCTGACAGTTGACCAGCAGCATACAGCTGATGGGTCGAGAGTGAAAGCAAGAGCGGGAACACCGTTCAATTGAACAGATCCGTCAAAGGATAAACCAGCTGGGAGAACACCAGCATATGAGACGGCCAATGCAGCAGCACCAGTCACTACTTGGGCTGGACTCGTTCCAGTTACGGTTAATGTAACTGGTGAAAGAGTGTATGTCGCGGTACTGAATGGATCAGTTGAAGCACTTATTGCTGGAGTTCCATTGATAACTGTGACGCCAGCTATGATAGGAGCAACAGCACCAGTTCCAGTGGCCAAAGTGAATGAGACAAGTAAATCATCAGCAACATTTGTAGCAACTGGTGTAGGTAAGCTAGGAAGTACGGTAGCGCTATAGGTTCCGGTAAGTGTTGGAGTAAAAGTACCAGTATTGACAGTTATATCAGCACCACTGGCAAGAGTTGTGGTCAAAGCACCGGTAGCACCACCTGGGAATGGAGCAAGAAGTAAACCACCTAAGGCAACAGTAGTTCCGGGTATCAAGTCGTTTTCTACAGCTTGGATATAATTGAAAAGAACCATTTTTTCTTGAGCTACTTCACATTCGTCAGCAGCGCAATTGTCTTTGCATTCTTTGTGTTCTTTTTTCTCGTTACAGCAGCCGCAGCCACGTTTTTTGTCATCGTGTTGATCAGCCATTTTCTATTATTTATACATTCTATTAATATAAATTTTTATTTTATGGGTGAAATAAAAATTTATATTATTCTCCCATTTTGTATTTTAAACATACGCAAATTTTAATTAATTTGTCTATTTATCTGAATATCTATATAAAATATTCAAATTTTATACTTATTTAACTATATAACGATTTTATATGTTATAATTTAATCACAATTTAATCACAATTTAATTATAATTTAACCATTTTATATGGGTGATCCGAATCCACCATCAAATACTCTGGGAATTGTAACGATACAAAATCTACCAAAGACAAATTTGCATGCTTCTTGGAAAGTCAAATCACAATCACAGCTGTTGGTGAAAAATGATCTCAATAAGAATTGAGCGTATTGCAACAAATGAATCACGATTCTATCATTTGCAATATAAATTGGTCCACAGTCTGGAATTCTTGAATCTTCACAGAATGAGAAACCTTTTCCTAATTGGAAATTGTTATCAATACCGTAATGAATATCATCATTAATTTTGTGGAGAGCAGCAACAAGTTTGTCGATGATACTGATTTTAGCGACTTCTGGTATACATAATTCGTTGATTTTTTTAATGATATATTCAACAATCAAAAGTAAATCTCTCGGACCAAAGTATTTGACTGGTTCAACTCTTGGAGATCTTGGTAATAACAGCTTGAGTCCAAGAGATTCAGCTGATTTGTATGCGGCCTCTAAGGTATAACCGGCAGCAGTTGGATCGGGACCGAATAATAAAGCCGATCCAAGGGTTCCTATACTTTTTATTGGAGCACCAAGTGGTATTATAACGACACCTTCAGTAGTCCAAATAGGTTGTAATTGGTAACCTCCAACAAATCTATTTTCAACAGATTGAACATAACTGTAGAATTCCATAGTTTGTTGACCAAATTCGCATTCATTTATGCATTTATCACCACAGTGATCTTTCTTATCGTCATGGTGTCTTTTTTCATCACAACAACCGCAACCATTATCACGGTGGTTTTTTTGGTTATCATCATTATGATCAGCCATTTTTTTTCTATACTATAAATTTAACATATACAAATTTTAATCCAATGGGTGTAATTTGGTTGTATGTTAAATTTGCAGTATAATAAATCATGTAATCTATATAAAATAAATCAAATTTAGTTAAGAGGATTATCGGCAAGTTCTGATAATATCTTTATTAAATTTGTTACTGCTGATATTGTCATTTGATCATTTGTATCGATTAATTTAACTCTAGAAAAATCAACCACATTAACATCACATTTACTGCAGTCATCGTCGTATATAAAAATCAATGAAACGCCATCAAATTTTAAATTAATTTCGAATAAATCATTTGCTAATTCACTAAGTTTCATTATCCATTTTAACAAAACCTGTTTTGTTTTATCTCTATTTTCTCCACCTGCTTCCATAAAATTTTTAATATGATTAATTGTTGATTCAGACGTTAAATATTCATCTGGGTCAAATTTATAATCGTGAGAATTTGTATATCCTCTTATTGAAAAAAATCCTGATGTATGAGATTTACGCTTTCTTGCTCCTATCTTCACATCCATCACATTCGGATTGTTATAATTATATGTTAAATCTTCCAGTAATAACATATCATTATTTTTTCCGTATAATTTAGGTACATACTTCTTTAAAAATTTATCATAATGTTCACTTATATAATTATATATGACAAACTCATTGTCACTCTTTTCCATTCTTTTGCATATTATTCCACTCGTTTGTCCATAAATTATGTAACTTCTACCTGCTATTCTCGGAAATATTCTTATGCTCTCTTTATTTACTATTTCCGCTATGTCAGCTATAACTTCATCAGCTACAGATTTGCTCGATTGTAAATCAATATTTGACATGTTGGTAATATCGGCCATATTGGCTATATTGGCCATATTGGGCATATCTGTTATACTCATCAATTTGTATTCAAGTTCAAATAAATTATATATATCAAATAAATATGTATAATAAGACACACTTTATCAAAATTCAGATTATAATTTTATCAATTTTTTATAATTTTATTATTTTATATTTCGATTTCTATATTTTTATTATTTTTATTGAATATATCGAATTCATTGTATATATTTTTATCTCCTACTGTTTCGATATCATCATCATATTTTATAGTTATTGTAAATTCCACTAATAGTTCACCCTCCATTGTGGTTACTACAATTCTTTTTTTTTCATATTCGTTATCCGAATCAAATATTAAAGGATACGTCTTCTTTGTAACTTTATCATATTTTCCTAATATATCTAATTGACATACTGTTTGTGACTGATTGACTGATGGATGTATTGACATAAATTCTTCATTTCCATCTTTATCATACATCATCGGTTTTAAAGTTATATTCTCTTCGTCAGATGCCCCGTTTTTATAACAAATTGTAATCGCGTAAGGAAAACATTTTTCTGATGTTTTTACAATCACATCATTGCTATGATCGTCGTGGTCAACACAAGATAACAAAAACATTTTCGGTTTAGTATGATATACACCACATTTAAATCCATTACCCAAATTAATAGGAAATGCATTTTGATATTTGACTCCATCACATGAGCAACCAACGCCTTCCATAATATATGGTTCTAATTCTTCTTTGATAGATTCATCTTTGTCACCAAAATTATCGTTTCTGTAGCATTTTTGACATAATGTATAAGATAAATGTTCATCTACATTTTCTTTTGATGATATCCACCATATTTTTTTATCTGGACAAAACATTCCTGCAGGACAAAAATTATTGTCAGTTTTTTCATATAGATCATATAATGCATCTGCTTCAGATTTATCTAATTTAACAATTTTACTTTTACTAATAAGTGTTGTTATTGACATTAATTTTAATTTTAATGAGATAAATGAAATAACGTGTTGTCTGTTTAAATATATTTGTTCTATTTATTCTATTTGTTTTATTTGTTTTGATTAATATTTATTCAATATTTATTCTATATTTATTCTATATTTTTATCGCGATGTTTCCGAATTGTATAATATGATTCATTAAGATCATCTAATTCTTTCATGATGGAATCATCGAGAACATTATTTTTATTTTTACTTGCAAAATTTTCTTTCAAATGTTGTTCAGTTTCTGATTTAGGAATTAAATAATATCCCTTTTGTAATCCCCATTGTAATAATAAATCACATGGATTCATTTTAACTTTTGTACATATTGCTGAAAGTCTTTCATCATTAAATTTTCGGCCGACTGTCAAAGATCCGTAAGCTTGAATTTTAATTCCGTGATTTTTACAAAATGTCACAAGTTCGTCACGAGTACAAAAGGGGCTCACTTCAAACTGGTTAACGAATGGTTTCTGTTTGATTTCACCAGATTCGATTTTAGACAATAAAATTTCAAGTTCATCAATTCTAAAATTACTAACACCAATATTTCTCACTAAACCAAGTTCTTGTAATTTTTCGAGTTGTTTGTATGACTCTATGTATTTACCTTCTACCGCAGAATGTAAAAGTAATTGATCCAAATAAGTTATTCCCAATTCTATCAATATAATCTCTACCGATTCAAAAATTTTTCCACTCTTCTGGTCAGAATCATGAATTTTACTTGAAATATATAATTCACTTCTGGGGATGCCCGAGCGTTTTATGGCTTCTCTAATTTGTTCATGATTTTTGTATAAAACGGCCGTATCTATTGTTCTATATCCTATCCGTAATGCCTGTGTAACAATATCAATACATCGGTCACCAAGCAATTTGTATGTACCTACTCCAAAATTACTTAATTCAGTCATTCTCGAGTATTTCCCGTTTGTTATTTATATGTTACTTGTTGTAACGAATCTGTCATATTTTTTTGAATTAAAGATCGCACATGAATTAAATGTTTCAATTTTTAATAAAAAAAGATGAAACTTAATATATCTGATAATTATTTATTAAATATATTAATTTAAACATAATTAAATAATTAAATAATTAAATGATGATCAACAATTATGAAAAAAATTTATACATTGGCATATCAACGTGTCTTTTTATTATATTAAGATTTATGTTATCGTTAATAACCCCTCGGTTAATTAGTCCTAAAAGAAACTATGCACTATCGTTGATTGTTGCAACTTTTCATAGTATAATTTCTGGTATTGGTTCGTGGATGTGTATTTGGTCGTATTGTAATGGTTTTGAACCGGCTCAGAATGAAATATCAATATACTTCTTGATATTTTCGACATCGTATTTTATATATGATATACTTAATACCATGCTAACATTGCCGATGAATTATGCTAATTTATCATCAATTATACATCATATAGCAGTATCTATTTTCTTTTTTTGTACAATACCTGTTAACTGCATTTATATGTCGCGATACGAGGCAATGTCAGTAAATATTGCTGTTATAATTCTCGGTGCTGAATTAACGATGCCAACAATGAATTTACAATGGATTATTGATACATATTTTGTGAATAGAAATGATAAGATAAAAAAATTTAGTGATATTCTTGCAGGAATTAATATAATTGTATATTTTATGTTCCGGATACTATATTCTAACTTTTTACTGTTCTGGATTATTATTCCTTCCGGTATTTTAACAAATATTTTTCTCGTTGGGATAACAGCAACTCTGTATTTATTGAACCATATTTGGTTCTATAAAATTGTAATGAAGTATAGATTACGCGCATTAAATGTGTTAATTACATAAACCTACTTGTCAATAAATCTATTTTATTAGTTTCTAACAATTCAATTATTTTATCTATTTTTTCTTTTTTATCGGGGTATGTTATTCTCATATTTTTCAATCCATTTACTACAAGAACTGATTGCTCTTGTATTTCATCAACAGAATCAATTATTACTATGTCAACACACGAAACTAATATTGAATTTCGAATTATATTATTTACGTTTTCATTATTATTTTTTTCTAATATTTTCATACATTCTCTTACAATTTGTTCAATAAAATCGATTATTATATCTCTCTTTTGAGAATGTCTCCATCTTATGTAGCGCTGAAAATAGTTTGTATCCAATGTTAAAGTATCATTTTCTAACCAAAATTTTTCATACGGTTTTATATTTCCTACCATCATAATATTATGTATTAATAATTTTTGTCTATCTGCTTCGTTTATTTTTACAATATCCTTTATCTCATGAATTTTACTTGTTTCGATATGTGCCGATTGTACATTCTGTTCTATTTGGACAGAATCGATGAGTTTTGTTTGGATCGGTTCAACAGTAAGTTCCGTTTGAGTCAATCCAACAACAGGTTCTACTTCAGTTGGTTCAATGAGAGGTTCTATTTGAGTTGGTTCAATGAGAGGTTCTATTTCAGTTGGTTCAATGAGAGGTTCTATTTCAGTTGATTCAATGAGAGGTTCTATTTCAGTTGATTCAATGAGAGGTTCTGTTTGGATGGATTGTACAATATGCTTCGATTGTATCATACTGCTAATAAATCCATAGTGTTTTTCTTTTTCTTCATAGTACTTCAATTTAGTCATTAATTTGATTTTATTAAAATTATCCATATCTGAGTCATCTATATTGTCAAAATCAAAATTAGTTATATTATTATTTAGATTATTTATATTATTCAAATTATCTAAATTATTTGAGTCATCTAAATTATTTAAATTAGTTATATTGAAAAAAACATCAGTCTTATATTTACTAAATATATTATAGACTGTTTTTAATGTTCCATCATTCATACTTGTTATCTATATTATTTATATTTAATTTTTGTAAGCAAAATATAACAAAGAAGGTTATATTATTTGGTGCGTATTAGGTATATACCAAATAAATATCAAATATTATTTATAATCAATTTTATTTATTTATTTTTTAGATCCTTTTTTCGATCCTTTTTTTGATCCCTTTCTAGATCTTTTTTTAGCTCCTCCAATTAATATGTCAATTGGTTGTATGGATAATTTTCTTGATTTTGATCCCTTTTTTGATCCCTTTTTTGATCCCTTTTTTGAACTTCTCCTCTTGGCACCTCCGACTAATGTATCAACCATTAATTTTTTTGATCCTTTTTTGGAACCTTTTTTAGATCCCTTTCTTGATGATCTTCTTTTAGCACCACCAACTAATTCATTTTCTTCACCGTGTAATTTCTTAGATCCCTTTTTGGAACCTTTTTTAGATCCCTTTTTGGATCCCTTTCTTGAGCTTCTACCACCCTTTTGTTTATTTTTTAAATAATCAGTTATGAAATCATATTTTTTCTCCTTTAATTCCTTGACTAATTGAGCTTTACTGACTTCCTTTTCTTCGACTTTTCCATCTATTGTCGTTTTTAATAAATAGCTGTCATTACCCTTAGCAACAACAACTATTTTTTCAACGTTATCACCTTCTTTGTGATAATATTTCATAGTGAGTCCCTTATCTCCATAATAAATACTTTCTTCATTGGCAACTTTTTTACCATTTTCTATATTGACACTATTGAGTTTGTGTAAATATTCTAATCCTGATTTAGATTTAGACATTGTTTAATTTGATATTATATATCGATAAAATATTTTTATTTAATAAAATATTTTTATATTAAATATTAAAAAATTATAATAATAAACTTACGTATCATATGTAAAATACGCAAAATAATAAAAGGAAAAAATTATCAACATCTATTAGTGTAAATTGAATCATTATCACATACAGTAATTATAACAACAACATCATTTATACCATCATCATTATTTGTGATATTCGTTTCTGATATAATGTTATTGTACGCATCGTGGAGTGACATTGCTGCAGCCTCATTAATACACCATATATGTAATATGCACTTGTCAAAGTTGTGGAGCTTAGATATACCACTCCTTGCTACAATTAGACCAAATAACTTTTTTCTTAATAATCTCTCTGCATCTTCTACCGTGTAATTATATTTATCGTGAAAATTGAGTGCTCTTGTTACCGAAACACCTATTCGATTGTTATCCGTACCCATTACAAAATCACACATACTGCAATGAAATACATCATATTTAACATCCATCTCAAGAATGAAATCATTTATTCCGTATAAATCATTGAAGTAATTCATCGAAAGAGCCTCGGAAATTTCTGATGATCCCCCTGCATTTACTTCATATAGTGACTTCAATGCGGTAGTACACTTTATCATTTCAATTACGTTCGTGATACCCTTCATCTCATATCTATCAACGAATATACTCGTAGATAGATATATGGAGTTACTTAATATAAAATTAGACAATAATTTCCTGTTGTCTTCGTTGGATATTAAGGTGATGACTTGGTTCTGAACTTGGAAGATACCAACAATCAGTTGTTTCAAAACACTGTTTTTCACATTCCTTGTGTTGTCCATATGAATGACATTCGTTGAAGTTAGTGCGGTCTGATTGGTCGCAATCAAAACGCCCCTGCTTAAAATCGAACCGTCGCGATTGCTTATTTTGCGTTGTAATCTCCTCACATAATCCTATTGGTAATATATCGAATAAATCCATCATAGTTTATAATTTTATAATTTTATAGTTTTCAGTATATAACTCATTTATTGTATAGATTGTGTTTCGTAAAGATAAATAAAATCAATTTTATTATTCAATTATTCAATTATGTGGGCATCATGAACTAATTTTGTTAATTTAAATGCACTCATTGTATAATCATTTGACGATCTGTAGTCAGAGAACAATTGTGGTGGATATTTTGGTACGTTATGCGATTTATTAATTTTTATTACTTTATATCTGACAGTAGTTCCGGTATCGACACTTATATTCACTGTTGCCTTACTCGGAATATTTACAGTCTGGGGTTTATCATCTTGTGTATAATTAACTGTTACTATAACCGCACTATTATTTATCATTGGCAATATTATTGTCTTTGATGTAAACTGAACTGGTGGACCGTTTCTCGATTCTTTATTTTCTGTTGAAAAATGTGCAGATAATATTGGATCTATTGTTACATTCATGGAATTTTTATTTGCTCCTATCTGTTTATGAACAATGGTGCATCCAATTGCATAGTTTATACCAGTTTCCGTATCAGTCGCTATTTCATAATCCCCTTCATTCATTGTATCATCCGAGTCAGAATATCCATTTTCATAATTATGTTTATCACTACTCTTATTATTTTTATTATTTTTAATATTTTTAATATTTTTATTTTTTCTAACAATTATTTTTTGTCCAGCTTCAATAGAATTTTGTAGATCGTCATGTGTCTGGATTACAGGTGTTGTTACAATATGTGCTTTCTTTGAAACGATATTTAACATTGTATTATTTATAAAATTAAATTGTAAGTGACCAGATCCTCTCACAATTTTATCATTTTGATTTGCAGTATTCATTATATTAAATTGTAATTTAACACTATTTTCTCCTGGTGCTGGAAAATAATGAAATGTATCAAATGGTTTCAATACATCTCTCGCTGTAGAAATATCATTAATTATTGTATGTGGTGTTAAATCTGTTCCACTTTTATTCACAAAGACATACATGTATTTATATATTTATATATTTATATTGATCTATAATATCTATAATATTTATATCATAATAAAAAAACGTCCATTTAATCCAACTATTGTTTGTCTTTTTTGTTATCTTTTTTCTTTCCTGACAAAATCATCAAAATATTGAGAATTTTGATGAATACATTGATAATATCCAAGAAAAGATTCATGGCATGATCATAATAGTTTGTTTCTCCCTTCTTGAATCTATCATACATCAATTTAGTGTCGTATGAAATGAACCCGCAGAACATTACAAGACCCAAACCCAGGTATACAAGCTGAACAAATTGAGAAACTCTGAAAAACAACATTACAAATCCTACAATTACCGAGGCCAAAAGAGAACTATACAAGAAGCTTCCCATATAATTCATGTCTTCATCCCGAATATTTTTTGCGTGATATGTAAAAAATGCAAAAATTGCCGTTGTACTAACCGCTGCGGTTGGCAAAATTAGTGGATCCAGTTCATAAGCTATGGCAATAACTGGTCCGCTAATGATGCCGAGTGAGATAGCTACTGAATTCATCCAAAACCATTTCGATGAATCGTTTCCTGACAAAACGAAAGCGAAAATTGAAACAAATGTGAACATGGTCACAAATAAATGCATAAGTGGAACAATGAAATTATATCCAATGAACATCCCGAGACAATAAAATAGCAATGATTGTGTCACAAGTTCATATACTTTGCTGACACCGTAGGCAACATTCTTCATTCTAACTTCGTCAACATTAGTATCCATTATTTTATCAAAAAGATGTCCCACTTTTGTTTACTTATAAATTGTTTATGATGAATATAATTTCTTATTGTGTTATTTAATAAATTAATTAATCAATTTTTTCATATTTATGATTGTCTCTCTATAACTCCCTTAATTCCTTTCGGACTCAGGACAAGTTGCCACAGATGAATATTTCTTGTTCGGAAATTTACTTTAGAACTAACTAAATATAATTTCCACATCCTTTGAAATCTTTCGGTATAAATAGGATTAGTTGTCGTTTGAAAAAATTTTTCTGATCGTTCTAGCCATACTTGCAACGTATCTGCATAATAATCGCCAAAATTACACCAATCTTCCATAATAAATTTACCCTCAATTGCACTTCCAATTTGTGTTACGCTCGGTAACATTCCATTAGGAAAAATATATTTATCAATCCATCGGTTTGCATATGTTACACTAGTTCCGCTTCCAATTGTATGTAGTACAAATAATCCGTCGTCTTTTAGAACATTATGCGCACATTCAAAGTATGTGGTATAATTTTTGTATCCGACGTGTTCAAACATACCAACTGAAATAACTCTATCAAATTTCTTATAATTATCCTTATCATTACAAAAATCACGATAATCTTTGAATAAAATGGTAATTCTCGATTCCTTATTAGCATTGAATTTATTTTCTGCATATTTTATTTGTTCCTTGGAAATAGATAGACCAGTGATTTCAATATGTTTATCTTTGTACTTATCAGAAATGAATTTAGCTAACGAACCAAATCCGCACCCGATATCAAGAATTCTTATCGGTTCGTTTGAATCCGAATCTGGCAAATCCAACTTTCTACACAATAAATCTAATTTATTATTTTGTGCTTCTTCCAAACTACTTGCATTTTTCCAATATCCACAACTGTACTGCATATTGGGATCAAGAATTGCTTCATACAAATCATTACCGATATCATAATGTTGTGTGCCAACTTGCTTTGATCTTGTAATATTTTGCATATTGAATAATTTAGTGAATAGTTTATAGAAATTAGTTTTATTATCTAAATTACTGAATACTTTTGATTTGTAAATAGCAGTAATAGTCCCCTCTAAATCATTACTGTCCCATTCCTTATCCATGTATGTTTCACCTACAACAAGTTCTGGGTCACCTAGTGCAATTTTGTATAAACATCTCGGATGGTTAATTTTGATATCGTGTTTTTTATTTCCGTTTATTTCAATATCGATGTTATTATCCTTTATTAATTTGTTAATTTTTTTCAAAGGATCGAAACCAATAAGGTTAAATAAAAAAAGAATGATTCCTTCTAAAAATTTCCACATTAAATTTAGTAAATTAATTTTTTTGTATTTATATTATCTAATTATTTGTTTAGTCAGTTATTATTGTAATAAATAAATTTAATGGATTGTTTATTCAATTTTTTTCATCTAAAATTTTTACAAGTATATCACCGTGACATCCCAATGGATGACACCAACAACCTAATGTTTTTCCTCTCAATTCCTCAATTTGATTCATCAATGTAGGATTTGATCTTATAGATTGTTCGTATAATTCCAAACATCGATCTCTTCCGTACTTATCGACCTTAAATGTATTCTGATATTTAGATCCAGTTGCGCCTTTGATGTATGGATTATTTCTCCCGATGTATACATTGTTTGGATTCTTGATCCATTCTTCCATATCTTTGTATCCCATTTTGATAAGATTAGGTTTGTGTACATTGACAACTTTAGTTATTTCATTATTTTGGTTCATATTCAATTTAATTAAATTTTTTTATTTGTTATCTTCAAGTATTATAATCAAATATTTATAATACTTTGATATTCAATTTTTATTTGGAAAACCATAAAATCAAATGAATAAAAATTGAATATAAAAAAATATTGTAATACTTAGTTAAATCAACAAATATGAATACTAATTTGTTGTATTGGCATAAAAAAAGTGTATGAAAGTCAATAAGAGTCAATAAGAGTCAATAAGAATCAATAAATGGAAAATAACATTCTCAAGAACGAAATCGATGAAAACGCCATTTTCAGGAAACATTTTGATTACCACCTGAAGGAATGTTATTATTTACCGAAAGAATCTGAAATTTCGATTAAAAACACATACAAGAAAACTTCAAATACTTCCGACAAGTTCATTGAAGGTCAACTCGTTAAAACAAAATCATCATCTGATCCAGGGAAATTAAACAAAATAGGATGGTATCAAAATAAAATGAGAAAATTTCGTTCAGATAAAGATATTAAAAAAAGTTCAACGATCGAACTAGAGGTACGTCTATATAATGTATTATATAACCGAGATGATTTGAATAGTTTCGTTCGCTTTTGTGAATCGATAAGTAAAACAACTCTGTATATGATTTACTTTTACATTGAAACAGTATATGCGAATCAATTGATTATCAAGACTCACATCGATTTTGATACCGTGGAACGAATAATCAGAAGATATATTAGTCCAGAATTGATTGAACTATCGTCAGAAGAAATAGAAGACATGAAATCTAAATTCTATAATATGGAGTGTACTGTTTTTGACCGTGTATTGAAACGTATCGGGTTTCATCTTGAAATTATTTTTAGTAAATGGCTTTGTGACTAATATGATTATTTGATTTTTGATTTTATTTTTGATTTTGTATTTTTAAATTTAATTATTATTTACTTTATCCTTTGGTGGTGGTGGGGCAACATATTTCTCACTGTCATCATATTTACCTACCAATTCATTAAATTGATTCACTTTTTCTACTGGTATTTTAGGACCAACTAAATCGCCATCATTAATTGAGCTCAATGTTTTGAATTTTTCCTTTATAATTTCACATATGCGTTCTTCATACGATTTTGCACAAAAAATAATTTTTTGTATTGCCGGAGTCTTGGCATTGGCCCGATTTATACGTCCAAGCGCTTGTTTGACATCAGTTGCATTCTATTTCTTTTTATTAATTTTATCCCATTCATCTTCCCATATCGTCACCAAATCATAACCCAAATTTTTAATCGTATTTTCTTTTTCACATGTTTTATCGTATAACTCACCCATTGTACAATTATGCATTTTATTTATTATATTTTTATCATAAATATGTGGTGCACCATGATGATATGTTCCGTGAAATTCATAAATCGTATTAGTTTCTTTACAATATCCATCGGCAGAATATTTTGTTTCTGGGATCCGAAATTCTCCTTCATTTTCCGCATGTTGAATTTTTACATTTTTTTGATTTGCAACATATTCCAGCCATTTAATTGATTTTTTAGAATAACAAATGACTGCACATTTTCTACACCCTCTTTTTTCTTTTAAATTTAAATGATGTTTTGGTTGTTGACAAAAACTCCCGTGTTTTTTACATATAATTTCTACTTTTGTTTCTACATCTATATAATTCACATTTGAATAATCATACATATCTCCATGAATTTTTTTTGCATCATTTATAAATTCGCCATTCGTTTTTCTTTTAGTATCGTGATAGCATTTCACACATCCTTTATCACTTAAATGATTACTTGGAGATTGAAAAAAACTTCCGTGTGTTTTACATATAATTTCAATGTCTTCATCGCTTGTCGTATATATTGCTTTTGAATAATCATACGTATTATTATGGATTTTATTAGAACGTTTTATAAATTCAGTTAAACCCATCCTTATTTTTTCCATTCCGCATTTTCTACATTGTTGACCACTTAAATGTTTCCTCGGTTGTTGTTCAAAATCACCATGTTTTGGACATGTAATTGTTACATTTTTATTCACTCCTTTGTAAATAACGCTTGAATAATCATATATATCATTATGAATTCTTTTGGCATTTTCTATGAATTCTTTTAAACTTGTTGTGATTTTATCTGCACATTTTCTACATCCCCTTTTACTCAAATGGCTATTTGGTGTTTGTTCGAATGCACCGTGTTCTGGACATATAATGGTTATTTTTGTTTTACAATCTGTATAAATCACTTTAGAATATTCATATTTTTCTTTATGTATTGCATTCGTTTTTTCAATAAATTCTTCTGTAGTTGATCTTCCATTTTCTTCTGCACATTTTTTACAACCCTTTCCAGCTAAATGATCAGACGGTATTTGTTCAAAGTTACCATGTGATTCGCATATTATTGTTATTTTTGTATGACTATTTAAATAATTACTTTTGGAATAGTCATATTTATCTCCATGGACAATTTTTACTTCATTTATAAATGTTTCTAGATTTTTTCTTGTTTTATCTTTTGCACATTTGTAACATTCTGTTTTTAAATGATTGCTCGGTGATTGTTCAAATTCACTGTGAACAGGACAAATTATTATTCCTTTTGTATCTTTATTAGTATAAATAAATTTTGAATAATCGTATTTATCTCTATGTATTTCTTTTGCTTTTCTTAAAAAATTAACTGTCTTTAATTTATTTGTCTTGTTATTCGTGCATTTTTTGCAACCAATTTTATTCAAATGATACGTCGGCACTTGATTAAAATCACCATGTTCTGAACAATGTATAGTTATTTCTGTAAAACAATCAATATACACAACTTTTGAGTAATCGTATTTGTTACCATGAATTAATTTCGCTTTTTGTATGAACTCTTCATTAGTTAATTTTGTCATTTTGTTAATTAATAGTAATATTCTTTTATATAAAATTTACATATTTAATCATTATTTACTTTATCTTTTGGTGGAGGAGGAGCTTTCCAAGTTTCACTTTCATCTCCTTTATTCATATACTCATTAAATTGGTTTATTTTTTCCATAGATATTTTAGGACCAACTAAATCTCCATCGTTAATTGTCGAAATTGTTTTTAATTTTGTTTTAATGATTTCACATATACGTTCTTCGTATGATTTTGCACAATATACTATCTTTTGTATAGCTGGACTCTTTGATCCTGCTCTGAATATACGTCCTAATGTTTGTTGTAACATTATACCACTAAAAGGCGGACTGATTACACTCATTCTCGGCCGTCCATATAGATCATGCAGTGACACACCCACACCACCGGCTTGAATCATTGCAACAATAACTTTCTCTTTATTGTTCTGAAAATCTTTTATATTAGTATCTCGCTCTTCTGTACTCTGTCCGCCCATAATAATACACGAGGAATTGAGATGATGACATAAATTGTACAGTGTCTCCGTAAAATTAACAAATATGGCTACAGAATAACCGTTATCTAATGCTTCCTCAGCTATGTCCACGAATACAGGTACCTTGAGTAGTTCTATCCTTTGTCTAGCTCTTATTATTTTTCCCAAACCGTCAGCTCTTGTCTCTTTATTCTTTAATTCTTCCATTGCTAGATTAATTTCGTCATAAAGTTTATCAATTTCATTGTAATTTTCCATATAATAGCACTGTGATATTATATTGTTTTTAGGAAATAGGTCACCTAATTCTTTTATTTTCATGCGTGATCCATATTTCGGAAATAATGTTTTGTGTATAATATCTAATTTTATTTGTTCTTCATCAAGATTTTTATTTGCATATTTTATTTTATTAATAACCATTTGTTTTCTCATCCAATCGTTAAATTTTTTTATTCCATTATAAAGACCGAATACTGTTCCAAATACAGAAAATGCAATCAATTTATCTGCGAGTGTTGCACTAAGCAATAACACTTTGATCCCTGAAGTTTGGGCGCTAAGTAATAGTTTACTGGTTGAAGTCTTATGGTTTTTACATCTATGTGCTTCATCAAATATCACCAATGTATCGATTGGTAATTGAAATATAAAATCTATTTTTTCGCCTACTTTAATCTTGTCAAAATACGGACAATCTATTCTTTCAAAGTCATTTGTATAATATTTACCACCTTTTAACATCTCATAATTGGCAATCCCTCTCATATTTACATTAAATTTTTTGCATACATCAGCCCACGTATTAATTACAGATTTGGGACATATAATAAACGGTTCTAATTGCTTTATTTTACATAAAGCAATCGCACAATATGTCTTCCCTGTGCCGGTATCACTAGCATCCAAGATACAGTTTGATCCTTTTAGGGCTTCGTCTAATTGTAATACATGAGCTACTTGAAATGACAATAATTCTTTTGCTATCGATGGATCCATTTTGTTAATTTATTTATATCTATACTCTTCATAAAAAAGTATATCACATAATAACTTTATATTTTGTTATTATTAATATCAAATTTTTTATGTAATTAAATGTAAATACATAAAGAATGATTAATTTAAATTGTTACACTATGTCATTGAATAAAAATACAAATGAGTGGATACTCGTAGAACGAAAAAAATATAAACCGAAACAAAATATTGAATCAGAAACTAAATCAGAAACTAAATCAGAAATTAAATCAATAAAAAAATCACAAAAACCGAATCTTCGTATAATTGTTCCAACTGAGTTAAAACATGATTGGTTGTCACCAACAGGCCCGTGGAGTCCTAAATGTAAAGACTGTGGTACATGTGATTGTTTTGGTAATGGTGTTGCAGATTATTGGAATGTTAAGATTATTAACAATAATAAAAAAATATTTACGTGTAAAAAGTGTTGTATTGAATACGATTTAAATTGTGAATTAACTTCATTTGAAAACAACTCCACCATTAGATGTTCTAAATGTAATAGAAAAACGAATTACTATGATATACAATATAAAATAAATAGAAATAATCCTATAAGTTGCACAGAATGTAAGTAAATCATATCAATATATGTTGTAATTCAATTGCATCATGTACGGCATCCGGTAATTTATCATCATATAATGAATCCGTATTATTAAAATAAATAAATATATCCATTTCTTTTTTCATGTTATTATTTCTAATAAATTTACCTAATTCTTTTAATGATTTCTTTGAATATGATCCTTCATATTTATCCGCTGTACCATGCATTCTTACATACATTACATCTAATTGTTTTGAATTAATTAAATTATTATAATCATTAAAGTTGGGATAATATTTGTTGTCAATATTAGTTACTGCAATAATCCAATGTTTTTTCTTTTCGAATAGATCATTTAATTTAGTTAAATTTTCTGGTTCGTACCATGATACATTTCTAAATTCAAATACAAAATTCATATGTGTCTTACCTTTATCGTAGTATTTAGACAAATCATTAAGTTTTTTTATGTTGTCATCAGAATATTTAAAATTAGGAGGGAACTGGAACAATAAACATTTGACTTTGTTCATTCCGACGAATGGTTTAATGAATTCTCTTAATCTGTCGAATTTTCTGTAATGCGTTATTGATCTATTGACTTTGATTGAAAATACAAAATTATCTGGTGAATTATTAATAATTTTATCCCATGTTGATTTTTTATAAAAATTGTAAAATGACGCATTTATTTCCACGGTATTAAATGTTTTATCATACACATCAAATTTATCATATTCAGATTTATCCCACCATTCATATTTATATCCGCTTGTACCAATAAAGATATTTTGCAGTTTACTAATCGACTCTGGTTTAACTAAAACCTGTGGCCCCGTTTTGTAATTAATAGGAACTGGTAAATCAAATATATCCTTTTTGATTATATCATATCGATACAATTCTTTGTACGATTTCCACCATTCTTCTCGTTCTTCTTCAGTAATTTTATGATATTTTCTTAAAGTGTTAAATTTATTCAAATCAATTTGTTTAGGATCATCTAAATAAATAATACCCAATGCTTCTTTTTTTTGAATTAATAATAAAGGTTTATGAGAAATATCTTTGAGATTAAGTGATTTTACTATAATACTTTTCTCATTATCTGTGATATACGAGCCATGTGGATAAACTATTATTATTCCTCGATATATATTATTTAATATTTCATTAAATTTGTCCATTATATTATAATTAACTGATAAACAAATATTATTTAAAATTAATTTACCATTAATTTTTTATTTACAAGTTTTGGTCTAACCATATGGTACGCGTCGTCATTTAATTGATAATAATAATCTTTTTCAACACCCGTAATTTTGAATCCGACTGATTTATACAAATTTTGTGCTAATTTATTTGTAACTCTGACATGAAGAGATATCTCGCGCTCAGGAAACTTTTCTAAAACTTTTTTAATTAATTGTTTACCGTAACCTTTACCTCTATGCGAATTGAGAACACCCAAACTTATTATTGTAAATGTGCGCAAACCATTACATTCTGTCATTCCGTAAACAATATAACCAATGGGAGCATTATTTTCTTTCAAAATATATCCTTGCTGTAATTTACACAATCTGGCGAAATAGGGTAAATCATACACAATTTCATCACTGAATATCGATTGATTTAGTTTGAGTAATTCTTCAGCGTCTGTTAAATCTATTACTTTTAAATTAATCATGTGTTTATTATTATAATATATTATAGGGTTTTTCTTTTATAAATAAATAAATCAATATTTTTTTAAATATTTATTTTAATCTGATTTTATTTCGATGTCGCATACTACGGGTAAATGATCGCTGATCAATGTCGGAATTGTGAAACTATTTAATATTTTATGGGGATAGTTTTTACTAAAATATATATAATCCACGCGTTTCATCGACCAGACAGATACGTTTTCTCTTCCTCGTTTTGTCCACTTAAACGAATCTACATATTCATTTTCATTCATTAAATCTGTTACCAATGTCATTGTTTTGATATGTCTTTTTTGGTTTGAATTTATAATATGATTCCATTCTTCTCCAGTGTAATCGTCTTTTTTCAAACTATTGAAATCACCCATAATTATTACATCTTTAAAACCACGCCCTTGAATATGTTGCAATATTAAATTCATTTGGGTTAAACGTGTTTGTTCGCTCTCATCGTATACATCTAAATGTGTCAGAGCAATATTTATAATGTTATTATTTATTAGTACTATCACATATGTCACATATCGATTTTCTTTGTTTATCGGATCCATTCCCAAACAAACTACCTCAGATGAAATTATTGGATATTTACTTAATATAACATTTACACCTTGTTTAAATTTATTAGTATCACATTGTGAAAAATATTTGTATTCAGTATCAGAAAAATATCTGGTGTAGATATCTGTGGTGTTTTTATTAAATGAAACTGCTTCGTTTAAACCGATTATATCCGAATTTGATTTTAGTATAAAATTTTTGACTTCGATAATATTTGGCATATGTTTATAATCAGACCATTGATGAACATTAAACGTCATTATTCTTAATGTTTTTTCTGTTTTATCATAGTTTATCGTATTATTTTTATTAAAATCAACATATTCAATAAAATGTTTAATTAATTGGTCCCGGTTCATAACAACGTACAATATTATTGATTTATTGTAAACATTTATATATTTTATATTTTTTTAAATATTTATCAATTTTTTATCAATTTTTTATTAATTTTTTATTAATTGATGCCCACATTCGACAATAAATATTGATATTTTTATATTAAGATTATGTCATGTCAATAAAATTTAATGAATTATATTACTTATTTTTGTATTATATTAATGGGACATAAATCTGAAAAATCACTTACAATTATACTGGTAAGTGGAAAACGATCTTCCGGTAAAGATACTACCGCTGACATTATTAAACAATATATTGAAGATAATAAACAATATGACATTATAGTTGATTCAATTGCTCTTGCATATGCTACAAAAGTCGGTTACTGTAAAGAAAATAATTTAGATCTTGATAGAATGGTCAATGATTACACATTTAAGGAATCTCATCGAATGGGACTCCTTAATTATTACTTGACACACAATGATCCACTTTGGTATTCAGATTACGTATTGGAATATATTGAATCCAAACATAATAATGAAAATATTAATTATTTCATTATACCCGATTTAAGAATATTGGCTCACACTAATGTTTTTAAATCACCGATAGTAATAAATAAACTTAGTGTTAAATGTCTTTTCATCAGGATAAATGCTACGGAAGAAACAAAAAAATCGAGAGGATGGGTAAAAAAAGACTGTGATGAGGATTACACTGAAACAGAATTAGATGATTATACTGATTTCGATATTATAATAAACAACGATGGAACAGTGGATGAATTACGTAATGAATTATACGGTTTTTTATCAACTAATTTATAATTTATTTATTTTCAGAAACTGATAATCTCAAAATAAGGTTATCACGTGTTTGTGTAAAAAAATGTTCAATCGTTCTGAACGTTTCACTGTCAGTTTTCATGAGAAGGTACAAGATATTTAATGCTACTATTAGTTGCGGCAACTGCATAAGTTGCAAAAATGTTCCCATAACCACAAAATTTACATTATCCGGAGCAATCCCGTGATCATTTTTAACAAAAATCACGCTGGTTACCAGCGTCGAATAATACGGGGCGAGATATAATAAACTGGCATTAAATAATGATATTTCAAAAAATGTAACAAGAACAAAACTTAATACTGAATATTGAATGAATGGATAATATTCCAATCGATGTACCAAATGTTCTCTACTGAAGTACATCAAATAAGTTAATCCAGCAATTAAGACTAAATACCAAGGTAGTTTGATACCGAAACCCCATAATATAATGCTAATACTTAGACACAAATTTACTTCATTCGTTCCGAAAAATTTATTTCCAGCTGTTATTTTCTTCGTGAAACATGCTTGCCAATGATCAAAATGATAAATAGCTGTAACAGTCAAAAACCACAGTGTTTGAAATCCAAAAGGCATTCGAACAATATGATTTGTTATAATGCATGCAAATACAGCTGAATATGAATCACAAACATGATCAAGCAATTCTCCCAATAAACTTGATTTATTTGTACGTCTCGCGTGTTTACCATCCATGTTATCAAATAGATCATAAAGGAGCCAAAAGAGTCCTGCAAAGACACCGAAAAATTTGAGATCATTAACAACGAGTAACATTGACAATGACGAACATAGTAGGCCAATTAATGTTAATACATTCGGATGAATCCACTGCGGAACATATTCTACAGCTTTATTACACAATGGCGACATTACATATTTATAATAATAATTTTCAACTGGTGCTACATATTTATAACTAATTTTTTTCACATTAGTTTGCAAATTATTTGAAGTATCACTATCTGTCAATTTTGTCTCATGACTCGATAAATTTGTTGTATCTTTACGAACGACGTTTGTGTCTTCGTCTGCCTGCATTTTAATTGTTGTATATTTATCATTATACATTAACACAGCTTACTAGTACATTATTGTTCAATTTTTTATTTTTTTATTTTTTTATTTTTATACCAATGATGCGGGATGTATATGTGATGGATCAAAATTATCTAGTGGACTAGAAAAACCATATGGGGTAGGTGATTTCATTATTTCTACACTTTTTGGATGAGCATTACCAATTACGACAACTGCTGGCAATGCACAAATTATTATCAATACAACTAATGTACATATTATTATACAGTAAACTGGAATCATTTATATCAATATATTATGGAAAAGATATTATTATTTTATGAAAATATTGATAAATTAACAGTTAATGATATACCATATATATTATTATTTAATAAATTACACGTACTTGTACAATATATTATCAATATGCTCAAACAACTCAATAATGTAAATAAAACTCAACCAGTGCAACCTGGACAATATAATCAACCTGGACAATATAATCAACCTGGACAATATAATCGACCTGGACAATATAATCAACCTGGACAATATAATCAACCTGGACAACCTGGACAACCCGGACAACCTGGACAGCAAGGAGGATCATCTTTTGGAACAAATCCATTTGGACAACAACCTAACCAATATGGACAGCAACAACCTAACCAATATGGACAACAACCTAACCAATATGGACAGCAACAACCTAACCAATACGGACAACAACCTAACCAATATGGACAGCAACAACCAAGTCAATACGGACAACACCCTAACCAATATGGACAGCAACAACCCAACCAATATGGACAACAGCAACAACCAAACCAATATGGACAACAGCAACAACCCAACCAATATGGACAACAATCGCCAATTGCCAATCAATTAAATGTAACAGAACTAGAGAAACGGTTACAAATTTTGTCACAATATGATATTATGATTGTTCTTGATGATTCAGGTTCAATGTCATTAAATGGTGCTCATAAAAATACATCAAGATGGGATGAGGCTATAGAAGCGTGCGAATTGATCTTAGATTTAGCCACAAAATATGACACAAATGGTATAGAAGTATATTTTTTGAACGATTTCAATGAGCTTTTAATAACTGCCGGTCAAAGTATCTCGAATGAAGTTAGTAGTAAAAATATTTCACCAAATGGTGGTACCCCTCTTGGTGCTAAACTTGAATCTATATTTAATCGTTATCTTCCGATCATTAAACAAAACAGAGCTAATAATGTCACTCAAAAACCATTTAACATTATTGTTATTACAGATGGCGCCCCTTCAGATAAAGTTACAGTCAAAAAATCTATCGGCAATCTATGTCGTGAATTACAAAAAATGGGTATTCAACCGAATGAAATGTTTGGTATTCAATTCTTCCAAGTTGGACTTGATTCTGGGGCAACTGCCTTTTTGCGAGAACTAGATGATGATCTAAGCAGAGAAGAGGGTATTCCGGATATTGTTGATTGCACTCACCAAGATCCAAATAATCATACGCCTCTGAAAGTTATTATCGAAAAAGCACTTCTAGGTGCTGTCGTCAGTCAAATTGATAATGCTAATTATGGAAATTCGACACCCAATAATTATAACAATACAACTGGTTGGGGATCTAACACCACTAATACCAATTACGGTCAGGGTTGGGGAAACACAAACAATAATACCAATTACGGTCAGGGTTGGGGAAACACAAACACAAACACAAATTATAATAGAAAATAATTTGTTTATTTTATTTATTTAATTTATCTGAACTATTTAAATTATTTTGTTCATTATCAGGTTTATTATCAGATTTATTATTAGATTTATTATCAGATTTATTATTAGATTTATTATCTGATTTATTATCAGATTTATTATCCGAATCGTTTTTATTAATTTCTTTTAAAATCACTTTTGTTAAAGACAGTATTTCATCAACAAACTCATCATTCACAAGTTTTATACTATCATATTCATATAAATCAGTTGCCAACAAGTTCTCATTATATTCAGTTACTGTTTCGACTTCTAGATTAATAATATTACTATTACTATTATTTTTATGGGTATTATTTGGATCGTTAGATTTAATATTTCGTATCATGTAATTAAAAATATTTTTAGATTCGATATTCAGTATTTTCGTCATATAATCAAGTCAATTCTACTATATAATATGCTGATATTAAAATATTTTTATATTGTGCGTGTAAAATCATATTAAATACTTATAACCTAATAATATAGTTTGGATAATTAGATAATAACTAAATACAATGGCACAAAATAACAAATCAGTTGACTTAGTTCAATTAAAAAAGACATTCAAAGAAACTATTTATGGATTCATAGATACATGTATTCCCCTCCGCACAGAAGATAATTATTTATATTTTTTGAGTTCTTCGAACCAATTGTATGGTTTCGATACAAAAAAAAACTGTTTTTTTGAACCCAGTAGCACTAATAAATATACATTGATTAATGAATGCATTGATTTATATTTCACCGATATAATTAAGACTTCTTTAGAAGAAAAGGTTAATGTGAAATTTGATGATTTGTCGGAATTAATATTACGATTCAATTATAAAGAAAAACATATTGGAAAAAAATTTTTTTATTGTAGATCGAACAGTACCATATATGTTTGGAACATGATTAATTCAAAATGGGAATCTGGTGAAGTTGATACATTAAGATATTTGTTCAGTAACAACGATATTCTTCAAGATAATACAAAAATTTATAAATCAACTAGAGTAACATCGTTTGAAGATTTAGATATCGAAATGGACGATTTGGAAGAAGTAAGTGCTAGATTTAAAGATGGTTCTATTCATTATTTACATAAAGTACAAAATAAAATTTATAGTTTAAATTTCTTGAAAAACTATTGGTATATTCCTGAAGAACAAATACAAAAACAGATTTTAACATATATAAAAAAAACATCTGAAAAATCTGAAAAATCTGAAAATACAGAAAAGTTAGTTGAGGCACCATTGGAATAATTCAATTATGTTCAATTAATATTTTATTCATTTGATTAATATTATTTATATTATTCACATTGTTCACATTGTTCACATCACCCTTTTTAAAAAATTGATATTATTTTATTATATATAACCGAATGTATTTTATTTATTTAACAATAGCTTGTTACTGATATTTAAATATTTTAATATTTTGCAATATTATTAAAGAGCATGCCGGCAAAATATGATGAAACTAATGTTGTAAATAATCTCAATACATTGTCACTCACTGTCAATAATAAAATGGCGCGAAAAGATATAATATTTTCTACTGAACTAATCAAAGAAACCAGAAACATACTTAAAACAATTTCTACAAAAAAATTAAGGGAGTATAATCAACGACTAGATGATTATGAGGCAATTATCAATAGATTACAATTGATACAAACCAGTGCTGTCAATAATGTGGATAAAACTAACAACTATACTAATAATGGTAATTATGGTGATGATGGTAATGATGGTAATGATGGTAATGAAGATCATGGACTTTCTTCCGGACAACGTGGCATAGACATGCTAAAAAAATCTATTGCAATTCTTGACGATACACAACAAACTGGAGCTGATACTATGGAAGAATTGGCACGCCAAAGAGAGAAGTTAGAAAAGGCTCGTGATAATATGAGAGAAATTGATCACAATATTAGTGAATCTCAGAGATTGTTGACAAAGATGTCTACTTGGTGGAGAAGAATAACTTCATAATATTATTTTGGCATAAATGATTATGAAATAAATATTTTTGTTTATTAAATTATATGAACTATAATTTGAATACATATAATTATGATGGCGGTGCAGAAATAAATCCTAATTATAGTATTGCTGGTATATTACTTGCAATTTTAATAATCATAGGATTTATTTCAAGTAATCTTAAACATCCATTTACAACTAAACAATTTATTACAAACATTTATTTATATATTATTCTTGCTATATTATTAACTGCATTGACTTTTGTTTTTATGGAAAAACTCAAAATATCAATAGATTCATCTAGTGCTATGTATTGTACATGGGGTGCAGCAATTATAGCTATAATAATAATATTCGCTTTTGCCCTTACACCAAGAGAAAATATAATTTCAACACATACATATTTCATAATATTTGCAATTGCGATGGGCATCATGGTATATCCGGAATACATGGTATCAAAGGAGAACAATACGTTACTCCAAACACTCGGAACAGTCATTGTTATCGTACTTCTTTTAACATGGATTACGAATCAATTTCCTCCAAATTATTTTAAGGGGTGGGGTCCCATTCTACTCATGGGATTATTCGGTTTAATTGTATTCGAATTGCTCGATATTTTATTTGGGGGAGACGTAGGTTTGAGTTTGAGGAGTAAAATATATGCTGCAATAGGTGTTGTTCTTTTCAGTGGTTTCCTAATGTATGATACAAGTCGTATAAACAGTCGAGCGATTGATGTTGTTAACTGTGTAAATTCTGGGGAAGCTTCTGTTAGCGTTTGTGCTGATTATCCGAGGGAGTCAATCAATGTATATCTCGATATATTGAATTTATTTGTTGATATTAGTACTCTACAGCAATAATCGACAATGCGAATAAAAATTGATATTCACACATATTAAACTCACGATTGGAATTATGTATATTGAACAATTAAATTTTTTAATCAGTCTAGTATAAAAAATAGACACACAAAATAAAATCAAATAAAATCAAATAAAATCAAATAAAATCAAACAAAATGAGTTTATCAAAATTATCAATGTTGTCTATTTGTGCAGGAGGTTATTCTGCCTATAGATTTCCAGAACATAAATATATGGCTTTGATTGCGACATCTTGCGGTATTCTACCATCATTAATTGACGATACATGCAAATATATTATCAATAGATATCCACAGTATTTTAACAAAGAAATTATCACATCAACAGTTACACTCACCAATACAGTAACTAGTTTTGCATTATTTGCATATGCCGCCAAAAAATTTTCTGACTTATCCGCATTACATCGATCAAATTCTGGCGGATGGATAGCTAGTATTGTTAATAATTTTATTAGTAATATGTATGATGCATCTTACAAATCTGTGCGGTTTGGTTTAATGTTCGGTACGTTCGGACTTGTTACATTGCTATGTATTCGTCCATATGCGACCAAAATTGTTAGAGATTGTGTCAACACTGTTGAACGATCCCCAGTTGTTGAACTTTTAACTTCATTACGAAATAATTTGCAAAATAACAATCGAGGAGATATCGATGTTACATATAATGGTTTCCGTATATACTCAACCAATAGTGCGATCGTACCCGTAATTACTGAAACTGAATTGGAAAAAATTGCTCCACTCAGATGTCCTGGATTAAATAATGCTAATCGAAGTTATGTCACAAATAAAAATGATAACACTTGTCCCAAGGAATGTTCTACATGTATGGAACCGTACAATGAACTACAAATGTCGAGGACTTTACCATGTAGACATTCATTCCACGCTCATTGTATTGATAACTGGGTTTTAGTTCGCAGCGCAACATGTCCACTTTGTCGTGTCATTTTAAAAGAACAAACACAAACAACACAAATATCGTAAATAACACAAATGACACAATTATTGCAAGGAAGTCTGCAAAGTAATTAACAAATTGAAGTTTCACTTTTAGAAACTATAATTTGTTAATTTATTCTCATAAGTTCATAGGTTCATAAATTTAAAATTGAAGTTTTACTTTTAGAAACTATAATTTGTTAATTTATTCCCATAAGTTCATAGGTTCATAAATTTAAAATTGAAGTTTTACTTTTAGAAAAAATTGAATTGGTTTATAGATTATTTAACTCATTTTTAAATATAGTACTTTAACTTTAATTTTATTTTCCGAAATGGATGTCGTAAAGATTAAAAATGAAAATGGTCGGAAAAAAAAATCGGATAAGGCGAAGGAAACTTACGATAAGTATGGAAAAAACACAACTCGTGGAGTTCGCATCAAAACAGAAAAACAAGACGATAATAACACACAAATTAAATCAAAAAATAACCCAAAAAAATGAAAATCCTTTTGTTTATATCATCCACTATTATGTACATTTGTATGCATTTCTTTTAGAAAAATAATGGATTTGTCCAATGGTCTTTTTGCAGTGAACAAACCAAAGGGGATTTCATCAGCTCAATTTCTCAATAAAATAAAATTCTATCTAACTAAAAAGTTCGGTAGAAAAATTAAAATAGGTCACGGTGGAACTCTTGATCCCTTCGCAACAGGTGTTCTCGTTGTCGGGACTGGGTCTTGTACTAAACAATTAGGTAAATCTCTTACTAATGACCTCAAGAGGTACACTGGTACAATTAAATTAGGATTTGTCAGTGATTCATATGATTCTACCGGAAATATTATACCTCATGGGCTAATTGTTTCAAACGAATTTGTTCCGACGATTGACGATGTCAATAATGTAATCAAAAAATTTGTTGGGACATTTATGCAAAAACCACCCAAATATTCTGCAATCAGTATAAATGGAAAACGAGCATATGATATGGCTCGGAACAATGAAGAATTTGATATCAATGAACGATCAGTTACTATATATTCGATCAATATTGTCAGCTATCAGTTTCCATTTTTGATCATCGATGTTTGTTGCGCGAGTGGTACATATATTAGATCTCTTGCTAATGACATAGGTAAAGAACTAACTATTGGGGCATATTTAGATGAATTACAAAGAACGGAAGCATTAGGTTTCACACTGGATAAGTGTTACGATTTTAATGTAATTTAAATATTATTTTGCTCCAAATATATATCCCATCGTCCATATAAGTACTTTATAATATAAAGTTTGACCACTGTATACTTCATTGGGATTCAAAAATTTAATGGTTTTTATTTGTTTCCCCTCGATGAATGCACTCAAATCAAATATTGATTTTATTAATAATGAATCAATACACTCATCAGTAAAAGTATATTTTAATTTTTGTTTATATTCTAAAAATTCTAAATCAATCATTAAATTACCTATCGTGGATTTTTCAGTAATATTCCCGTCAAGATTTTCATATAATTCGCCGGAGTCATTTACTAACTTCATATCAATATCAATCCCGTCGAAATAACTTTTTCCTTTATAGTCAAATGTATATTTATCATGTGTTAAATATGATATGGTACATGATGCTAATACTATATTAATTAATTCATCTTTGGAATCATATGTATTTATGATTCTCCTCACATGTGATTTATACGATTCTATTTCATATACAAAAATAGTTAGTCGTCCAGAACATTTTATGTGTGAATCATCTGGAATATGTTTCATCATCATTTCTCTCGCAATATCTGTCAAAACAGTACCTTGTTTTGTTGCTTTTATTTCATTATATTCTTTGCTAAATACATTTATATCAACACCTGATAAGTATAGTGCACCCATTAATGCTCCGCCACTAACACCATATATTTTATTAATTTTTGTTTTAATTTTGTTTTCTTTAATTAATTCATCTAAATAGTTTAATATACTGATATGATAAAATGATGAAAGACCACCACCAGATAAAAGTATATTAGTATATTTTGGAAAATTTGTTTTTATATCTATTTTTTGTACTGCGTCTTTTATTATTTTGTTGTAATCAATTAGTGCCATTTATAATTTGAATTTTGAATAATTTGATTTGGCCGTAAGTTTGTCTTCACTAGGACATATATATTGTCAATAAAATAATTTTACTACAGGATGAATTTAATAACATAACTATTAATTTTACTGACATGATAATCTAATTGTATTTCCATCTATACTTGTGCTTGTATTTACATTTCCACCACATTCCCAGTCTACAGTAAATGCTCTGTTCGTGCATGATGTATCTCGGTACATTTGACCAAATGTATTATCGTTTATAGGTATCCAACAAGCCTTTCTTCCGTTACATATGGATCCAATTCTATTAGTCACATCTGGATTTACGGTAGAAGCAGGACAATTATTTCCGTATAGTGATGCTCTTATTTTTATCCCTCCTCTTGATGTTAGTGGTAGTGGTGGTGTTGGTATTATTTGAACTGTTGGTCTTGGTTGTCCTATTATATTTGGTTGATTTATTTGATTTTCTTCTAAATAATCAACATCTTCGATCAATGTTTGATTATTTTCTTGACAGTTATTATTATTTTCGCTCAAAATTGTAAAACTAGATTTTAAATCGTTTATTTCTTCCTCCATACCGTATATTTGGTTTGCATATTCTGAATTTAATGACGATAACGAAGAATTTTGTATTCTTAAGTCATCTAATGCTTGTTTGTAATTTGTTACATTATTACCAATCTTTTGTTCTAGTGCCGTCAATTTATTGTAGCAATTTTGATAATTTATTCTTTGAGTTAATTCTCTCCCCTCACTTGAAAATATATCAGAATTACATTGTCCATAATTTGCCAACAATTGATTATATTTTCCAATATTATCGCTTAATCGATCTTCAACAGTCATAAATTTTGTTCTATAACCGTCTATTTCTTGTTCAACTGTAGCATATTTATTACCGAAGTCAACTACTTCTTCCTCAGCGTTATTTAATCGTATGTTACACGATTGCAATAACAGTTCTGAATCATTATACATACCAGAAATTGAATTGTTTTGATTTCGTAATGTATTTATTCTTGCATCCTGATCGACAATTGTTCTTTGGTATTGGTTTCTTTCATTGATCGCATCTTGTTTTTCATGACGTAGTGTAGAAAATAAATTTTTATATCTGTCCACCTGACTAATACAATCTGTTAATTTATCTGGTATATATGCATCACTTCCGTTTGCATTCAACGGTTCAGGTATGAATGATCGTTCGGGTTTTTCTCTCATATTGACAATAGAATCCACCTTTTCATTGAGTAATTGTTGGTTTTTCTCTATCGAACGTTTTCGTTCATCCATACCTGGAAGATTTTTATTTCGATCCTGTCCAAATAAAGGTCTGTCTTGTTGAGTAACTGGCATGATACTCATCTCATTCGGCCCATTTAAACCATTCGATCTGTTCTGCAAATTCGGCATATTTGGTATATTTGGCATCCCTGACCTATTTAATACTGTTCCTCTTTGCACATTACCAGATCTTAAATTCATCGAACCAGAATTTCCCAAACTGCTTGATCCTCCTGATCCTCCTGATCCTCTTGATCCTCTTGATCCTGACCCTCTTGAACCTCCTTGAAATCCTTCGATATTTTCGGAAAATATTTTGTACAAAAACCATATTATCACTAATATGATGATTACAACGACGATCATCATACCTATATGATAATTATTTATCGAATCATTATTCATGTTATATAATATAAAGTATTATATTATTTCAATTACAAAATTTTATTTTGATTATATTTTGGTTTGTTTAACTATAACGACATTTAATATTATATTTTTTTGAGGCTACTCTGAATGCTTCAATATAACTTAAATATATCCACATCATTATTACTAAATTGGCAATTATTCCGACCAATAGACCTATTATACCATATGATGAATATAACAGCATTGCTACACCAACTGTCCATATAGTAGCAATTTTCATATAATCATGTAATGCATCAATTGCATTATCCATGGTTTCCTCATCTTTTGCAAAATTTTTTACACTAAATTTAGAACTCATTTCTACGCTCCCTATAGCAAATTGAATCGATGAATAAAGAATCGCCTCACCAATCATTTTGATCTGATTATTGTCTATATATTTTTCCATAATTTGAATTTTATAATAATTTAATACTTTAGTATCGGGAAGTTTAATATAAACTTGGCTCAGAAAATATATTACAATGAAATTTGTTTATTTTAATGTTATTATTTTACTATTCTATAATTATTACATTACGAATTTTTAGAGAAGTAATAATAGTTATCACACTAAATTTAATGAATTTAATTAATACTTCTTGCAATGAAACACATACATTATGTGAACACGAAATAAAACAATATGATGATTTATTTGATAATAATGTATTCATCGATAATTCGAGTACATGTTTCGATATAAATAAATTATCACTATATTTGTGTATGTTTCGATTAAAAATAAACAAATTCATACATGTTTCTCATATCAAAGATGATAAATTAGACAATGATAAGGGTGATAATTTTAAAATGTATCTCGATAATAATAATGATCCAATAATAATAGGTTATAATACAGATGAATTTACTTTTGATACTGATGACAATAATGAAAAAAATCTAAGGTTAATCCGTGCCACTAATGGTATAACGCATGAAATAGGCCATCACATTTATAGAAAAACTTTCACAGATGATGTTCATGCATATTACTATAATACCCACGATTATGACACGCGTCAAAAAATGTGTTATGTCGCATCTTTTGCCAACGGTATGATATTGGGCTCTATTGTGATGACTTTTTTTACACTTTTTTTTATTAATAATAATGATATTTTTCTCGATATGATCATATTATTATTATATTTTACAATCATAAGTCTAGTTTTGTTATTTATAACATACGATCATTTAGATTATTCACGAAAAGAAGAGACATTTGCAGATTATTATTCTGTAAAGCATTTCCCGAATATGCGAAATTACTTCTCCGATTATTTCGCCAAATCAATGTCGTATATGGATTTTTGCACCAAAATAAGTTCAACACATCCAGACTACACGACGAGATCTGCTTACTTTAAAGATCCTGATATTATTTTGTATAATTATCCCGATATCGTCAGTAAATTAAATAATAAATTAAACAATGAATTAAATAATAAAAAAATCAAATAATTATCCAGTTATTATACCATAAGACCCAATGTTTTCGGGAAATATTTTTTAATAGCAAGAACAAGTGCATCTACTGCATTATCACCAATAGTACGTTTTAGATCATCTCGTTGTACAACGTCCATAATAGATTTCTCTACTGCATCTGTAACTTCTTGTGAAGTAAGTAAAGCTATAATTCTCTTTTTAATCGCCTCATCATTATCATCTATTGCTTTCAATACTGTTGAACTAATGAATGTAACTATTATTTTGTTAGTTTCCTCATCATCTGCAATTTCTGTTATCAGTTTTTTTAAACTTTCATATAGTTCTTTGTTTACTTCAACATCTTTTAAAACAGACACAAGGAAACCACTAATTTGTGTCCTGATTTCATCGTCTTTCATAATCCCTGCCATCATAGTAAACAGTTCTTTTTTAATAGCCTCATCACCCAAAAGATTCAATGCAAAATTTTTAACTGTCGTTTGTGTTTCTGGATCGTTTAGCACATTTTGTAGCATTGAATTGATTGAATTTTTAATTTCGGCAGATCCCATCATTTCGACAAAAGTTTCTGTGATTTTAATAGTAAACGTATTGTCTGAAATGATGTTCGTTACAACAATCAGTAAATTATTTTGAACATCTGGATCAGACACAGTGTCGCTAATGAACTTTTTAACAGAAACCATTGTCTCGGGATTACTCATGATACTTTGCAACAGTTTGTCAATTGCATTTTTTACATCAGGTGATTCCATCATACTAATCAATACGACTTTAACTTTCGTAGTAATCGAATCATTTGTGATAATACTAGTTATAAAATCGTTTGCAGTCTTCATCGTCTTCTCATCACTCATCAGATGTTGTGTAACCGATGTTGTTTCTTTCGCGATAATTTTCTTAATTGGTTTCCTCAAAACATAATAAACACCGGTTATAATACCTGTCGTCATAACAACGCCCATACCAATTTTCATAGACAGTGATGACATGAATTCGTACGACAAATAATCCGAAACAATATTTCCCATTTTATTTTAATTTGTCTTTCGATTAATATTACTTATCGTAGGATAAATTATCATAGTAATCGATGAATTTATTTAAACTTACCAATAACAATAATATATCAATTTTTTTATGAATATTTTGCAAAAATCCACAGATTTTATAAAAATTGATTTATGTTTTTACTATAATATTTTATTACATAATTCCTCACAATTATAGTGTTCGTCTAGTATAGATACATTTGCTTTGTAAATGTCCGGATATAAAATCGTTCATAAAAAATCATTTATTAGTATAGATGACAAACCTATAACACAAACAACACAAACAACACAAACAACACAAATAATTAAAATATCGGAAGATACATTCATGGTAAATATAAATCCTATTTTGAACGATACTGATCTTAATTTAGCAAGTAAATCATTTTTGATTGCATCACAGATCTATAAACATATCGTTCATTTTTCATCAATACAAATATTATCCATTACATTAACAAATGATAGTATTATTGTACAAATAAGTTCGGAAAATTCTAGTAATCATACTAATTTATTTGATTCATTATCAAATATTGGAATTAAAAATAATATTGTCGTCACTTTTAAAGAAAAAGATTATATTAAGAATTTGACTTTCAAATTTGAAGTAAACAATCGTGATAACCGCTCGACGTCTGTTGGTTTGAATATTATTAATAATATCACAATTGACAATAATTATATTTTTGATACTAATATGAAAAAATTAAATAAGTCCAACGATACAAATAAACCAAACGATGTGAGTAAGATTGGTAAGATAGAAAAATCAGAAAAATCAGAAAAATCAGAAAAAGCAAATAAACACAGAAAAAATGATTCATGTGTTATATGCTAACTATTTATTTATCAACAAGTTAAATAAATAAATAAATCTGGTGTGTTTTACATATGTTTTATAACTGTTTGAAGTTGATCGAATCCAAATTCTTCTTTCCTATCAAACGCCAAACACTGTGCCATTCTAATTGCGTTTTTTATTTGGCGACCGTTCAATTCATGTGCTAAAAGTTTATGAACATCCGCGTCCTTGATGGTAACTTTCGATGCATTAAGAAGATTTTGCCAAACTTTATATTTAGTATCTTGACTCAACTTTTCGTATTCAAACACAACACTAATTCTGCTTCTGAATGCTTCATCCATGCTGTTAGCACGATTAGTAGTTAAGAACATGACGCCTTGGTGTCTTTCCAGTAAACGGAGAAAAATACCAACCATGGCATTGCGAATAATATCATTTTCTGTTCTTTTTTCTAGGAAAATATCTGCCTCGTCAATAAGGATAACTGCATCCCAAGAATTTGCAATATCGAGAATTTGAACCAATTTATGTTCCAAATCCTGTGGAGTAATACCCAATTCACCAACAGTGATACTGTACAATGGTCTATGTAATAGTTCAGCAATTGCCTCACATGTAAGAGTTTTTCCCGTGCCTGGTGGACCGTAAAGAAGGAAAATACATCCACCACTTTTCCCTGTAATAATATCAGTAAAACATTTATCGACATTTGTAATCAATGCTTTGGCAAGTTCTTTTTTCTCTTGTGGAAGTACCAAATATTCGAAAGCATTATCATCGAATTTAATATCTGACGCATTTCTCACAAACATTTCACCCCACGATTTAGAAGCAAAACTAAATCCACGTAAAATGGGCCACGTTCTGTGTAAAATTTCTTCCGGTAAATCAGCATCACAAACATTGTTTGCAGCTTTGTGTCCATGTCCTCCGTAATTATGATTTTCCATATCATAACGTCCTGAACTTGATGGATTCATTGCATCATAGCCAACTGTATCAGCCATACAACGGCCTTCAGCTTTGAAATACACAGGTCCGTAATACGACATACGGAACATGTTTCCAGTATAATGGACATGTTTTGCACCGAGTCCGTATTTCTTGAATAGTTTCCCTCTTTCGACAAGATCAGTTTTTTTTTCTGGGAAATCTTCCAGTAACATTACCGGCAAATCTTTCCTATATCTCAATCCGCCAAATTGTGAAATGGTAAATGTTTTATCCTTCAATACAAAATGTTTTCCTGTTGACATAATGAATGGACCTGTAATTTGCAAATGTTTACCACCGAACATATCTGTAACGACTTTTGTTTCAGATATAACAGTTGCTACATATTCACCATGGTGTTTGGCAAGAAATTCCTTTCCAATTGTGTACAATTTTGGTAAATGATCGAATGTAATCTTTTCGTCGGCAGACATTTTTTCGAATTGTTCATTTTTTTCTCTGTAATATTCAGAAAGAAAAAGTGCGAGTGGTAACAAGGGATCGACACCTGCTTCCGCTTTGGCATTAATACTGTTCACATATGGTAAAAACATTTCAACTGGAACAATGCATTCTGCATTGTAAAAATGTTCATCATCAGTTAGTTCCAATAAAACTTTCATAACTTCTTCATTAAATCCTTTGGAAAAATGAAGATATTGAGCTTCTTTGACATTACCGTCTACAATAATCGTCAATTTATCGGCAGCTAATGGAAGAAAGTTATAGTCCATGTTAATAGTTTGACCTGTTGGGTATTATTTGGCTTGTAAATATAATTTTATTTATTGTTTTATACAGATTATATATTATTCAATTTTTTTTCGAACAAAACTCAAAAATACAAAAAATGCAAAAATAATTTATGTAAAAATATGCTATTTATGTTCATAAATAAAAATCACTTATTGATGAGTTTGGTACATTCATCCTTCGAACCAAATTTTCGCCGAATAACATTTGTAATTTGTGTCTTAATAAATTGTGTTTGTGTTCTGTTGTAAGAAATAACAAACTTACCATTTTCGATACTGGCTTCGAACATTATTGATTTTCTTAACGTTGTTAGGTTACACTTAAATTATTATGTAATTTTAATTGTGTACTCGGATATATAAGTAAAAAATCAATACAGTCATTAACTTCTTATATTTTCATCTTTTTTGTAAGACATTTATTATGTGACATATATTTATAAATCAATCATTGTCGCTCTTGCAATAAATTCATAGTCAGATCCAAAATCATTAACAAAGGTATTTATGATCAAAATTATACCTTTTCTTGGATTATTTGGTAGAGCTATGGATAAGATGTTAAAGCTAGCCGTCAATTCTTTCTTCGCAAGATGGACCGCTCTTCGATAATCATGGTTGTTTCCTGGTCTTCCAACGAGGCACTTTATTTCTACCGGAATAACATCATTTTCAGATACCAACAATAAATCGGGTGCCATTCCTCTGCTGCTAATTTCCTTTTTTTCTACGAGAAGACCGATAGTCACTCTATGAAAAGGTTTATCGAAAAAAACAGAAAGATCAGTGTGAAAGATACCGAACATTTCCATTATATTTCCTCGAATGAGATTGTAATAAGTCTTGACCCAATCTTCACCATTATATTGTTTGACCCCAAGGTTTGTTCCGCAAATATATTCCTTGAGGAGATTCAACCATTCCGATGATCTTTGTGGAACAATGTATACATGATCTAATAATTGTGGTGGCAAAAATTCTATTCCAACACAAGGAATCAAAAATAAATGATTGATACGAGTAACTTGATTTGTTCCGCCCTCTTGCGAAATTAACTTGAATCCTTCTTCAAATTCCCTCGTTGGAACCAATGGGTTTTTCAAAAATTCACTTATCAAATCAGTTGATATAGAGCCAAATTGATTTGGGGTTAGATTAATTTCTATATTTTTCCACTCCAATTCAATTGGTTCATGAATTTCGGCAATTTTTGTATATTCAGAAAATAACAATTTTATAGTTTCACCATTATACGATCCCCTGGTACCGTAAAACAGGCACCACTCAATTCCGTTTCTGAGGTCAGGATATAGTGTCGAAAATCTTTCAATTAGTCCTTCCTTTGTATATTCATAAACATTGTTTTCCGCAAGAATTATTTGAACAATCTTCATACACAGTGACTTCATTGCATTTAACCATTCGGTCGATTCACTATACAAAATAAGTTTAGATTGTTTCATTATATCAATCGCGTAAGTAATCTTTGTCCATGAACCAGTATATGCATCCTTTCTATTTTGTCTCTCCTGTGCATATATGTCTTTTCCAACCAATACTTCAAAATAGTCCAAAATAAACTTTGCTGTCGCAACAATTTTATCCACTGGATCAATCTCTATCATCTTATTTACAATGCATGGATATAATTGCTTATGTAAATGATATGTTTGAAAGACAATGTTTTGTGTTTCTCGTCCTCCATTGATCATACAATAGATATTACCATCCTGTACATAACAGAGATTGATATCCAATTTTCTATTTAGATTGTACCCACATTCGACCAAAACCTTCTTGACTTCTTCTTCGATTATCTTAGTATTTGTCTTTCCAGGATTCATTTGTGTGACTTGATGAGGTGAAGACAAGACTACCATGACATCAATATCTCTACTCTTGGGACAACCAAATACATTGACTCCGATAATTTCTATATTAATTTTTTCTGTTTCTACCGTTTCTTGCAACTTTTCGGTCCAGTAATTATTTTCACTTATCATTCGATGAATTCTATCTTCGAATAAATTATCCCATGGCCTAATCTCATTTATTATTTTTGAAATAAACTTGAAATCAATCTTGTCAGAATTAAAATACTTTGAAAAAATCTCAATCGAAAGAAATTTCCATCTTTCTCCGGAATGGTTTGTAATCATACA
>Ga0206834_1010_pt1 | contig 49229 bp, 40 predicted proteins | sample Alteio_BWOrgCont_30_FD_152854 | JGI IMG/M metagenome (GOLD analysis project Ga0206834, IMG submission 152854) | Enriched cells from forest soil in Barre Woods Harvard Forest LTER site, Petersham, Massachusetts, United States -... | ecosystem: Environmental > Terrestrial > Soil > Temperate forest >...
TTATTTGTAGTGGGATCTATTCCTGATACAATCCAATGTATCCATGTCGTTTTAATGGCGTTAGGATCATAACATAATAAAAATAATTCTTTTGTTGAGCTTGGAACATCATTCCATTCAATATCTGGTTCAATGTTATCGTAATAACCAGTGTATTTATCATTAATTTTTTCGTTATCTTTGATGACACTACTTTGCAAAGTTAATCGAGAATCTTTAATTCCGCCTGTTTGAGAAAACATTTGCTTTTTATCGCGATCTGAAATATCACGTAATGATATATCTAAATATTTTATTTTATATTTACGATATTTATTGTAATACAAATTTGATGTATTCATGTATATAATGAATGATTGATATTATTTTATTATTACAATAAAATAATTGATATTACTTTATTCTGATAATAATTTAAATAGTAAATTAATAATAGTATATATACAAAAATTTAAAATGAGTTATTTGATTTCTGCACTATGTGGATGTATCGTCGGTTTTATAACATTTATTGCATATCTCGAATCTGATGAGATGGGAGGTATTGTATTTAGAGTTAGTTCCGATGGTCAGAAGTATTTTAATTTAGATGGAATCAAGGAATACATTAAAAGTCCGTTTAAATCACGAATTTTATGGTATCCTAGATTATTACCCGCAAACTGGATTGTTATGACATCTATGTTTGGTTTAGCTTTTGTAACAATTAGTTTCCTTTCATCATACGGTCCCATCAATTCAACTGATTCAGTTTATTTGCAAACATTGACGATACCTATGTAATTTAAAAAATTGATTATATCATACTTTGTTTAATTCAATATGTCTTATTTATTTACATTTCTCTATATTTTTTGATAAACAAAATGGAAATAATAAACCGACGCGGTTTTACTGTTATCGCTAATAGTGGATGTGAGGGTCGTTATAAATATACATGTATATTTATTTCAATTCTTGATTTTTTTCGTTTTTGTCGTAGAGTTCCAGCTGAAAACCAAGTCTTAACTATCGATGACATTCGTGAAATTTCGCAATTCAGTGAAATTGGTCGTTATAATGAAATGTTTGATATTGATAAACTTGGTCACCGTGGATGTCTTATACGCCTTTTGGAAATTTTTGATATTTCGTTGGATATTTATCATTATAATGTTTCTCAAAACAGAAACGGAATTGTAAACACTTGTTGGATCGGCGAACCGGGGTTCCAATTTAATCAAAATAATCAAAATAATCAAAATAATCATATTGCAATAATTTCATATGGTTCCCATTTTGAGCTAATTATTTCTGAAACACCCACAACACGAGCTTTGGACATTGACCATATTTTGGTTACACAACATGGGCGAAGATGTTTTGACTATGCGTATAATCCTCGCACACATGAACAAAATAGGAATCAAAACCGTCAAAACCATCAAAACCGTTCTCATCGTAACCAGCGTCGTAAAAATAGGAATAAGACAAAACATATTCAACAAAACCAAGAGGTTTATACGAAAACTAACGACTCGGCATGGAACGATCTATTAATTAATCGAATGATTGCTAATCAGCAAATTAATAATCTTATCGAAGAAACTCGTGGAATCACTGAAGAATATGTTGCATTATCTGCAGTTTTAGGGCATGACGGTAATACAATGGACATTGATATGTTAACAATACATGACAGAATAAATATCACTCGGCAAGAAATATTAAGAGTGGGGAAAATTGTACAATCTCTATTGGAAACTATCAATGTGATAGATGAACAAATGAACAATAACTAACAATTTTTTTATTTTTATTATTTTTATTATTTTTATAAAGAAAAAAATTTAATTTTATTAATCAGATTGTTCAGATTGTTCAGATTGTTGTGATTCTTTGTCAAGTTTCATTCGGATAGCATAAATGTTTGCACTCGTTGGAGCATCCTCTTTCTTGATTCCGAGTTGACCCTCGTACCATTCAGTGAGGATTTGATCCATGCCAAGGTGCCTCTTCAACAGAAACTCTTCATGAGCATAATGCAGTGTATTATCAGAATCCAAAGTTATGTTGTGTTTAGCAACAAATTCTGCCGACGGCTCTGTGGGAATTTCACTGACTTTACACACTTTGCGGACCACAATGTGAACTTCGTTGCCCGTCAATCCTAGATGTTGTTCATCATACAGTAAAACCAACTCATAAAGATTCGACATCTTGAAACCGAGTTTTTTAACAAGTTCCTTGAATCCCTTGGATTTAGGATAGTGGACATAATTTAGTCCGTCGATTTCGTACTTTTCTTTTTTTTCCTTTGTACGTAGCCACCCATTTGGATTACGACGTATGAGACCCTCTGCGAAAATCAAACAAACTTCTTTATCATCAGATCCAGCATACATTTCCAACCTATCGTTCATCATTTGTTCGTCTTTTTCCGGGTGATCAGAATCTCGCGAAAGTGGAACCCCTTGTCCCCAAAGAGAAGGACCCAAAAAAGGAATGTAGTTGACAAATTGTGCGAAGTATGCGACGACACGACTTTCGATACCATAATGACATGCAAGTCGGATCAACACAGCGAAATCAGAGAGATCAACATGATTTGAAATAACCATAACACTGTTATTTTCAACATCATCTTTGAACTCCTGTTCAGTGACATTGTCAAAATGAACAATAGTCTTGTATTTGATCGATCCCATGGATGCCAGTGGTTTGAACACGTACGGAATCAGATTCTTTTGATTCCAATGATAGGTCTTGTAATCACCGATGAGACCAATATTCCACCAAAAGTTAAACCGTTGGATTGTCGGAACTGTCAACAGAGTAAGTGGTGCCAAGGCTTTATACAGAAAACCAGAGCCTTTCATGTGAATCCCATTCTTGAGAGGAAAAATACCATCGAATGCTTTAGACAAACTCATTTTGTATTTGGATTTAAATTTGATATTTGAGACTTTGAGATTTAGTTCAAGTTTCTAATTTGCACTTGATGCCGTTATTACTACCTATGCTTTCTATTTAGATTGTGCATTATATTGAAAGTTTCAATTTTTTCTTTTATATAAGTTATATAAGTTATATAACATAATCATATAACATAATTATATAAATGAATAATCATAACACTGATCAATATCTAACAACAAATTCTTATCCGAAATTTTTCGGCATAACTATAAAACAAAATGCAACTGTTGGAGGAAATTTGACAGCATCAAGTGCAACAATTAGAAAAATACACACGGATGATATAAATATTATAAAGTTAACTGCAAGTGATGTCGAAATAAATAACAAACTTGATGTATACGGAAAAACAACAACAAATACTTTGAATGTAATTGATTGTGCAAATGTAAACGTTCTTCATGTCAACGATATAGCACACATGAAATCAGTCTGTGTCTCGGATGTAATTGATACTAAAATACTAAATGTTAGACAAGCATTAAATACAGAAAAATTAAATGTTTTATCATTGAACACAGAAAAATTAAATTCATTAAATATAATAAATAGTTGTGATATTAGAACAACAAATTTAAATGTACTCGAAAAAGCTGTAATCGATGGTAGTGTTATCATTAAGGGTGATACGTGTATGAATAAATTAAGTGTCAATAATGTTACTATAAAGGGAACTATTAGTATTCCCGTTTCTGAAACATTATTTCGCGATGATGCAACGCCAACGATTAAATCTTGTAATAACAGTTTAATAATAACATACAATGCAGCAACAAAAATATATCAATTGTGGTACTACGATGGTATTTGGTCAAAAATATAAAAAAAATTAGTCAGAAATTCCATTAACACGATTAGTAACAGGGTCCCTCTTGAATTGATTATCATTGATTACAACATAACCGTTTTCCTCTTTGAGTTTCTTAATGTCATCAATTACACGTTGTGTACCAAAGTATTCATGCTTAACGACATCATTGTCAGTGAATCCGTGACCAAGTGTAACACATTCAATACCATCAACAAAAACAGTATGTCCATTTGACAAAACTAGGTTATACATTGCCACACCATACATTTCACGAGATTCTCCAACACTTGCAGGGAACACCCATGAACCATTTAATTTTACTGGATGCCATGCAGTAATATTTAATCTAGGTGCCACTTGTACAAATTTACCTAGCCTTTCGTTTGGTATTTGTGTGACATACAATACTTGTGCTGTAGTGTTTCCATTAGTTTTGACATAATCGCCTTTTTTAATGTGATAGATAGGTTTTGTTGTACCATCCGCCATTTCTACTGGACACATGAAATAGAAACAACCATTACTTGCTGTATTATAAGTCGCCATACTTGCTACACGTGTATAAGCACCACTCTGATAAGCTGATTCAGAAACTTTAATTGATGGGGTTGGTGCAGGAATATTGTTAAATATATCATCAATCTTGTCACGTACTTCATTGAACAAAGTGCCTCCAAAGTGTTGAATACCGGGATCTTTAAAGTTCTTACAAACTTGGTTCATATGAGCATCGACGATTGATGGTAAATAATGGCGTCCCCATCTTTCATAATAATCAGGTCTCGACAGGGCTTCAGTAATTTGTCCATTAACATCTTTGAGTAAATCATTTAGATATGCGATGTATTTATTGTTATAGTTATTGACATTATTTTGTGTCAGTACTTGAATTGTTTTATAGATTGTATCAACATATGTTTTAATAGTAATCTTATTAGTATGGTCTAAATGTTCCTTTATAGCTTGTTCGACGACATTGGCCAATTCATTTCTAACTCTATGAGTGAGTACCAATCCTTTATCACTCATAGTATTATGTATATCAAATTCGATGAGAAGTTGGTCTTTCTTTTGGAGTTTCGGTGAAAAATAAGATAATTTAATATCTAGTTTAGTATCATTATTAAAACCGGTGACAGCAAGAGGAACAATAAAATTCTTTGGTTGTCCAAATTGTATATTCCCAAGAGGAACATATTTGTTTATACCAGAATTATTACCTGTAACACTAACAACACAATTGGTAGCAACAGTAATCATAAGATTAGAAAGACAATTTACAAAAACTGTACCAACGAGAGAAGCATCCGGAATGAAACTATATGTTCCGAGTCCAATTTTACTAATATCTCGCATCAACGTACTTTGTAGTTGATCATCACAACCGAAAGCAAATGTATGAATGCAACAGGTCAAACCACTCTTATCAATATACCTCTGGAGTGTTGGAATATGACCACGTGATGGTTCTATATTAGGGGCACCATCAGTAAGTAAAAAGATTGCAGAATTTCTAATATTTGTATTGACATTAGAACTTGCAGAAAACATGTCAAGTGCCATCTTTAAACCATCCCAAATATTTGTTTGATTTTCTGGTACAAGTGCATCAATTTTGGCAATTGCAGATGTTTGATTTTGTGGTGTCATGTTTGTTAATTTCATAACAGTGGTTGCATTAGTTGTGAATTTTACAATTGCCAATCTGTCATTATTAGATAGTGATTTAATAATTGTTTTCATAGCATGTTTTACAATATCCAAACGAGAAAGTCCATTGCGTTCAACTGTACCTGTTTCTTTTTTCACATTGACCTCTCCACTCATTGAACCAGAAACATCAATAACACATACAATATCAGAACCGATAAAATCGCCTTTTTCTTGAGGAGTAACACTAACACAAAGGGTATCTTCGTGATAATTTGCTCCGATGTTTAGTTTGTAATTTTCTGGATTTACAACAGTGACCGGAGCTAAAACAGGAAGATTTAGATTTTGACCATTTTGAATCAATTGTTGTGCCGTTTGATTGTTTCTCCATTCTTCAATTGCATCAGCAATAGCTCTATTTGGTTTCAACATGGCCGGAGTCAAATATTTTCGTGTAATTGGTGATTCGGATTTAATCGCGAGAGCTTTGAGGATTTCTTTTTTAGAGAAAGTATAGCCTTCGGGATCTACGACGGGATCTTCGAGGAGATCCATCGACAAAGGACATTCAAATGCTTTAGGAATTTGAGCCATCTTACTAAGGTTGTATAATTTATCTGTGTAGAATTATGGTTGAATTAAAAATCGTATTAACTTTATAATCTTTAATTAATTCAATTTTTTTCATTATTTTATTATAAAAAAATTATATTCAGTTCTGAGTCTTTTTTGAATGTTTATTAAAATGTTTTGGCCTATGAGTTGTATTTTGAGTTGTATTTTGAGTTGGATTTTTATCATTATTAGGAATATTTTCTTTCAGATTCCATTGTAAAAGATTTATATATTTCTTGTATGTATTCTTATTATAAACCTTTTGTAAAATTTTACCTATATTCTTTGAATCATCTAGTCCGGAATGATGTCGTCCCTCAAGAATTATATTTAATTTTCCTAACATTCCAACCATACTATTTTTATCATGAAAAATGTCCTCATACAAATCTTTTACATTAATGAATCTTTTATAGATCGACGGAATTGAAAGCATAAAATTATATAAAGCAGGCTCATTTTTCATAAATATACTATTCCCAATCCATCTCTTCAATTCTTTATACAGCGCTGTTTCAAAATCCCATCTTCCACATGATAATAGTATTGTTTTATCCAAATTATTTTCTCCAACTTGGTTAATTATCCATAAATAATGTTCTCTAAGAATGGTAGGAAAAATATCTGCAGTGTCAACAGTTTTTTGTTCTATGCCCGTTAAATCGGTGCAAAATTGTGACAATTGTGGATTTACGACAGGTCTACAGTATTTTTGGATTTCACTCAAATATTCTAACTCATTTGTATTTTCATTTAATTTAAAAAGTACAGATGGGAACTCTATTATTTCCCATGGTTTAGTTATTTGTTCCTTGGGAGTTAAATTTTCCCAGCATGTTGCTTCGAAATCAACAACACAATAGTAGATATAATCACTGTCCATTAATATTAAATTAATGATCTTATTAATTTAAATAATTTGAATTATCCTTTAATTATTCAACTTTTATAAAAAAAATAAAAATAAAAATAAAAATAAAAAAAATATTTACAATCTAGATTTTGTTCGAATTAACTGTGTCACTTCACTTATTTTATTATCTGTTGAATCATGGTCATATCTGTAAATATTTCTTGCCATCAACGATGTATTATCCTCCATAAGTTTGGCGAGGATCACTTTCCTTAATTCCAAAACAGATAAATTTGTCGGGTATGTTGTATATGCTACTTCGATAAAATGCAATGCTAATTTCAATTCATTTTTTTCGTAATGACCTTTAATATGATCCAATTGATGATCAAGATTTTTATATATTTTACTCGTTTCTTCTGCTACTTTTTTATATGATTCTGGGAATAAATTGGGCAGATGGAAATCATACCAACCACAATATTGACGCCAAATATTTCTAACGATAAATTCGGGGTGATCATAAAAAGGTTTTAAATATGGTTTTTCCAATAAATCTTTTCTAAATTTAATAGAATAGATTATATCATTTAGAGAGACACCAGTGTTGATTAATTTGATAGTTTGATCAAATAAATCATGTAAAAAATCACTAGTATCAGTCAATGCCATTTTAACACGATCAGATCCTTTAATATACGGACCGTGACCGGGCAATAAATATTTTGCATTGAATTTTGCCATTTCTCCTAATCCATTGGCCCATTCTAACGGATATCTTTGTACTTTTTGAGGATTTCCACAATTTGGTGTGTTCCAAATAAAAAGATCGCCCGGACACAGAACTTTGAGTTCTGGAACCCAAACTGTTGTTGCATCATCAGTCTCGCCTTTGAAATGACGTAATTGGAAATGTACTTCACCAACATTGAAACTATAAGCATCATCATTATGACCGTATGTTTGATGTGGACGAATAAATGTTTCAAATGATTTGTGTTGATGAAGTGAATCATCATTATTTGCAAATTGTTTATTGTTAATAAATTCATTATATCCACAAGTCAGACAGTATCTATCAAAACGCCCATTGACATTTTTATGAGCGATTACTTTAATAGTCGGTCCTCCTCTTTTCGTTTGCGCTTCTTGGATAGGAATCAAACCCTCGACATGATCAATATGTCCATGTGTATAAATACATGTTACAACAAATTTATTAGGAAAATGTTTGACTAAACGTTCATATAGGATGGCTCCGACATCATAAATTCCTGCATCTATTAAAACAAGTCCCTCATTGGTTTCAATGATAGTAATATTCCCAAAAGACAGATTAAAATATACTTTATCGGATATTTTGACTATGTCAGTGGATGCCACAGGCAAAGGGAGCATTTTTCGCTCATCATCATCAATTTCATTATTCCAATAAGATTCGGCAATAGCATCGACCGAATTCTCTGAATCCATTTGAAATATAATTTACTAAAGGGATTTTATAGATAAATATACCATTTAAGATTAATATGGATTATATATTTCAATTTTTAATTATTTTCTGTTAAAATCGTCTTCATATCTAATTATATCATCCTCGCCTAAATAAGAGCCTGTTTGAGTTTCTAATACAATAAGAATATCAACAGAATTGTTTATCAATCGATGTTTCTCACCTTTTTCGATTGTTATATTCATTCCTTCATGTATATCAATTAATTTATCACCAACAACGGCTTGACCATTACCTTTTAATACAACCCAATATTCCTTTCTATGGGTGTGTGACTGAAGAGATAATTTTTTATTGGGATTTACGACTAATTTTTTAGTTTTATAACCCATTTTTGTATCTTCTTTTAAAATTTCATAATATCCCCAAGGTCTATAATCTATTTTATTACTAAATATTTCTGGTAAATTGTTCATTTTAACTAAATTGTACAAATCTTTCACTTCTTGAGATGAATCCATTGGCGTGATAAGTAATACATCATTTGTATCAACAATTGCTAAATTATTAATTTTATTTAATAGAACTAATTTGTCTGACATAACATAATTATTTTCACTATTTTTTGATAAAACACGGATTTCATTTTTATTTTCTGTTCGATTTGAATAAACATCTATTAATGATGCAAATGATCCAACATCCTTCCACAATCCATTATATTTTACCATATTTAATGTTCCACTTTCCATTTTTTCCAATAAACCAAAATCAATAGATATATTATCACATTCTGCATAGGAATCATCCAAATCAATATAGGACACATTATCCTGATCTTGACTATCAATGAATATATTAATTTTTTCTATTATCCTGTATGTTTTTGGTAGATGTTCTTTTAATAACGGGAGAACATTAGCTGTATTAATTACAAACATTCCGCTATTCCAATAGTAATTGCCAGATTTAACGTATTCAGTGGCAATCTCGGTATTTGGTTTCTCAACAAATTTTTCAACACATTTTGATTCTTCATTATATAAAATATAACCAAATCCCGTTTCTGGATATGTTGGTTTTATACCAAATATTGTTATGGAATTATTATTACTCAACGACTCAAGAGCTTCGTCGATCGATTTCATTAATAAATTATTATCATATATATGATCACATGGTAAAAACAATAAATTTTTATCTTTATTATTGTTTATTGTGAATATAATTGGCGGTGCAGTATTTTTTGCAATCGGTTCGAATATTATTGTTATTTTAGTATTTTTCAAATATCCATCCAATACAAGTTCCTTTACTTGATGATCTAATATATTTTTATGTTGTTTGTTCGAAATCAATGTTATATTTGTACAATGTTGGAATCTTAACAGAGTATTCTGAAGCAATGACCACTCATTGGTTAGTTTAACAAATTGTTTAGGAAAATTTTCTCTAGATACTGGATACAAACGAGTGCCACTACCGCCGCAGAGTACAATGGGGATATAATTATTTATACTGTTCGTCATTGTAATATAATTTAGTGACTTATTATTTATTTTGTACTTCGTGGGAAATATAAATTTAATGAACAAATTAAATTAAATAAATAAATCCTATATTATTGATTTGAATAAATGATTTCTGCATATATTTTTACAAAAATTGATTATTGAACACTATGACAAATAACCATATACAAAATATTTAAAATATTTAAAATAAATAAAAATATAATGAGTACTACATGCTATACTAATGAAGACACAAAAAAAACAGTAAAATTCCATACACTCATGAGTGATCCACCTGTTAGTGTATTAAATGCTAAACATGCATTTGATCAACTCACTGATAGAGAAAAACAATATGCGTATTGGATGACGAAAGCATCATGGGCTGGATCTCCAATATGTTATGTACAAACATCACATGAATCGTTAGGTATGTTCCAAGTTTTGAATGCGTTTTTCAGTCATGTTTTATGTCTGACTAATTGCGACAAAAATTCTTCTCATGAAGAATTAGCAAATGCTATATACAAAGAATTGATGAATCACATGGCGAATTCTGGATATGATAATTCTATCTCGGAAGATGATGTTAATAATTTTTTACAATATTGTGCGACATTCTATGATAATATGGGAAATTATTTATCATTTGGTGACACAAAATTTATTCCATCAATTTCTGCACAGACTTTTACCAATATATTAAAATCATATAAATATCTGAAAAACGATTACATCGATTATATTGTCGCTGCTTTGTATAGTCTAAATGAACTAACAATTGGATTCAACTGCACTAACAACAATAGTCAAACTACTTACTATTCATCTAATATGTCAGAAGATGATGTAAAATTTGTTAATGATTTTATGACAAAAATAAATATGTCGCCATACAATACTCGTGTTGTAAAATGTATTGATCCTTCTAAAGAAACAGAAACACATAAATATGAAATACATGTTGCCTCTGCTAATTCAAATCATGAAAATCCAACTAATTTATATACAGAAAATGAAACAGTTATAGAAATTATTAATGGGGATCATCAAGAATATTTAAGCGATGTAATAGATTATTTAGAAAATGCTTATTTTTTTGCAGAAAATGATGTCCAAAAAGATATGATTAATGCTTATGTCAAACATTTTGCTAAAGGTGACATTGATGATCACAAATTAGCCCAAATTCATTGGGTTAAAGATAAGGGTCCCAGCGTAGAAACAAATATTGGTTTCATCGAATCATATCGTGATCCTGCTGGAGTGCGTGGTACATGGGAAGGTTTCGTTGCGGTAGTAAACAAAGAAATTAGTAAAAAATTTGCCCGTCTTGTTGATAAAGCTCCTGATTTTCTTCATCTTTTGCCATGGGATAAAATATACGAAAAAGATGTATTCGTTAAACCAGATTTCACATCACTCGAAATAATATGCTTTGCATCTTCTGGAATACCTGCCGGAATAAATTTAAGTAATTACAACGATATTCGTCAAAATGTTGGATTCAAAAACGTCAGTCTTGGAAATGTTATCAGTTTACGGAATCTTTCATCATCGTCGTCTAATGTCCCGTTCTTGCATGATAGGGATCAAGAATTATACAAAAAATTACTCGTTGAATCTTTCGAAGTTCAGGTTGGATTACATGAATTATTAGGTCACGGATCCGGTAAATTGTTCACTGAAAACGATAAAGTTGATGGTTTAGGTTTTTATAAAGAGGGTGAAACATACAATTCAGTATTTGGCAAATTAGCAAGTGCTATGGAAGAACTGCGCGCCGAGACAATAGGCCTCTTATTGTCGACATATAGTGATGTGTTAGATATATTTAATATCGGGGACGATTCCAAAGAAAACATTATATATATCAATTGGTTAAATATGGTACGCAGTGGATTAAAGGGTTTGGAGGTATATAATCCAACCAATAAAAATTGGGGTCAAGCTCATTCATACGCTCGCTATATTATATTACAAGTTCTGTTACGTGCAGGAGATGGACTTGTTGAACTAGACAAATACGATGACAATGTTATTATTAAACTTGATCGTACAAAAATAAATACTATAGGTGTTCCAGCTGTGAGAGATTTTTTAAATAAAATACAAGTATATAAATCAACAGCAGATGTTGAAAATGCACGTTATTTGATTGATGATTGCAGTTGTGTTGATGAATATTGGTTAAAAATAAGGGATATAATTGTAAGTAAAAAACAACCTAGATCACTCATTATTCAACCTGTATTGACAAATAATAATGATAAAGTTAACTTATACCAATTCGATTTGAATAAATTAAATAATATTTACATGGGTCATATTTTATCAAATATTTTAAGGTATATCTAAAATATAACAAAAGTTGATAATTTTATTTATAATAACATCTTGTACAATTAATTCAAATAACATACTAACACCAATAATTATAAATGTCTTATTCATCCGATCTGGATCCGATAGATCCATCCGATTCAATCGTCCCTGTCGATTTTATTGGTCCAAGTGATCCAATTAATTTAATCAATTTGATCAATCAATATGCTAAAAACAGTGGTTCTAAACCATTTTTAGAACACATAGATTATTTTCAAAATTCTGAAGGAAAAATTAACAGAACTTCGATTGCAACTAATTGGTCTAATTTATCAAAAGAAAATTATCTGAAAACATTAGTTAAGGCAGAGATAACAATTTCTGGAGCAAATTATGTTAACCAAAAAAAGAATTCAGGCTGTCCATGGAAATATGACTTTAATTCTAGCGCTGAAATTATGCCTCATTTGAAACATTCCCGTGATAGTGATGTTGTTAATTATGACGGTTCAATTAATGTCAAAAAATTAGAACAGTTTATGCTTGCATCTTTCGAATATGATAATCAACGATCATGCTTTTTTGTTAGGAAAAGCAGAATTATCGATCTATTGAGAAAATGGAAAGAAAGAGACGCTCACCTAGAACACAAAGTTCACTTTATGATGCCGGCATGGGAAACAGTGGCTAAAGCGGAATGGGATGATTTTTATCTAAACTTTACAGACCATTGGGATCTAAACAATAAATCAAATGAATATGAACCCACCGTTACGGCTGATACATTTTTACAATTCTATTTCCAAGGTAAAAAATTATACGATAGAGTATTAGTTACAAAAGAATTACCAGCTGTTAATCCATTGAAGTGTAACTAAATTTTATTTATTTAATTTAATAGACAAATTTTAATTATTTTAATTACTTTGTTCAACCGATTCTTCATTGTGAACAGATTTATTGCTAGCAATAAAATTATTAATCGTTGTGTCATCAACAATTTTGAGATACATTTCTAATCTTTTAACAATTTCTTTCAATGGTTGCGTTGGCAGCAAACTCAATCGCAATCTAAGCATCAAATACATATATAATTGTAATGTAATATATTCGTCGAGATTGTCCTTGACAGACGCCTTTTTAACACTTTCTCTGGTGAATTCGAACATCGTGTATAATTCATCGGTATCTTTGAAGGATCCATCAACGTTTTGTAATTTAACAAGTATATCGACATCGAATTTGTCAGAATTAGTCGATTCCTTGAAAAATATATTTTTTATATCCGAGCTAGCCTTGGTGAGTTTTGATCTCATTGATTCATATCCACTCGCAACAGATTTTGATACTGATGAGGCTGCTCTTGTCAAGGCAAAAGCTGGAGAAGAAACAGAGCGTCTCATACGTACGGAACTCTTTTTTAATTGCACCGCTTTTTGTATTTCATAACATTCATCAATCATGCATAGCGTTTCACATTGTGCTTCAAGAACCATACCTCTATTCATAAGTCCATCAATTGTATTTAGACGTCTTGATCGTTCTATGTTACTGGAATCAAAGTGTTTAACTTCGTGTGAAATGATATTTTTGTCAGCATTTTCTTCACTGATTTTAGCTAATTTAACACCAATGAATGCTGTTTGATCGCATAGAATGTCGTATTCTAAACTACATTCTACCATTAGTTTTCTCTCGTTCATAACATTGCAGTTGAAACGATGAATTTTATTTATGCCATATAATTGTCTTATAACTTTGTCTTGCAACGTTGCTTCCGGTAATTTCACATGTGTTTCATACAATGTTTGATTTCCTGGTATATTAGCTGTTAATTTTAATGATTCGATATTATCCATGACTGTAGCGTCAGCACACATATATGTTGTAACAATTTTACCAGGAACAATACATTTATTATTCGAACATATTTTATCAACTAAATCGCCTTCAATTTTATCATTTTTATCATTTTTATTAAAATTAGCATAACAATTAATATTTGTCATATATTTTTTACTACTATTATCCAACATATCAAGAACTGATGTTTCGAGTTCATTTGTATCAATAACCATTAATGAATCACCATTGCCAGCAATCGCTAATTTTTCAGTAAGTTCTCTACTCGCATCTCGACCAATTCCTACAGTAAAGAACCTGTCTCCCATTTTCTTTTTTTCCTTGATAAGTTTGCCGGTCACATCCACGCCAGAAACTTGCCCGTCAGTTACGAGAAAATAAACACGACGGTTTAATGTACTTTCACTAACGAGTTTTTCAACCATCCTATGTATTTCTGTACCACCTAGATTTGCTTTGAAAGATTTAATAGTTTTAATAGCATCGTCGATATTTTTCTTTGTACATTGTTTTGGTGATGAAAAAAGTGATTCGTGTTTATCACCAAAACTAATTACGTTGAAATAACAATGGGTCGGAAGCTTATTCAAAAAACTACATAATGCTTCATTTGCCTTTTCCATTTTACCATCCGAATCCATACTCCCAGATCGATCAATCATGAAAACATATTCCGATACAAGGTTTTTAACAACTTCATCTTCTTTGGACTCCACCCTGAATTGTGTCATTAAATAACTTTTTCCATCCTGATCATATCTATAACAAACAGGATAGTTTTTTTCATCAGTCTCCATAAAAAGATTAAAATCGCCGTTGAATGGATTTAATTTTGCTGAAACACTAACTAATTCTCTACATGATTCAGTAGTTTCATCACCTTTGGTATTGACAGAATTGAATGTAAATTCAGGTTCATGTGTCAATGATTCCATACTCTTGATAATACCCTTAGATTTCCATGTTAAATTCATAAATATATCGTAGAATAATTCCTTGTCTGATGTATGTGCCACCTTGGATCTGTAATAAATATCATTAATTGTTTGCTCATATTTTGGAGCGATATTCATTGGAACGACGAATTTATATCTACCATTTTTAAGTTCCATGTTTGTGATGTATGTATATCTTACGACAACGTGTGCACCTGGTTCGACATTTCCTAGATTAATTTCATATTGGGAACCACGCTTTGTTAAAATCATAGCTGTTTGCTTATTTCCTACTGCTTCGGTGTATTCTTGTCTTGCTGTTCCCTGTTCTTTGAGAATACCCACAATTTCTTGATCGTCGACTGTGAATGACAGTGATGTAATTGTATCATTTTCAGTCAATGGAAAGACATATTTGACTTCCAATAATTCCGTGGTATTATTTGTATAAATTTGTTCAACATTTACTGTACCGAAATTTTCTAACAATTCTGGACTTATAATGACCTTTTTCAATACAAGTTGAACATGTTTTTTGATATCAAAAAGAACCATTTTTTATATTAATTACTGTTTATTATTTATTTATATATTACTCCATACGCAAAACATAACTTTAAATAAATTCAATTTTTTTTAAAATAAATAAAAATAATCAATAATTACCAATAACCCGTCCATTCACCATCGTTAGAAATATCAGAAGCAGGCCAATAATGATGCATATCATGTGAAATAATATCAATTGGTTCCGATCCCCATTCGATATTTTTAATTTCATCACTGTCAACATCATTATCAACATCATCAATATCCTCGGTATACGGAATATATTCATTCGGATCAATATATACCGTGGGGGAATCAAATTCTGTTTCATAGTCTTCACTATTAGGATGCTCAAAAATATATTTTCCATCTTCAATTTCATCATTGTTAGCCATATTGATATCTTTCATCGGCTTGTAACGCGGATTTCTACACCAAAAACATGAACATCCATATTGGCGGAAAGTGTGAATTGTAGCTTCACGTTTATTTGAAATAAATTTGTATTTTTGGTCCTTGAGATTTCTGATAGATTCATCGAATACGTCAATAACATGGTCCAGATCAGTATACATACCACCTCCTCCGATTCTGTCATTGCTATTGACTTTAAGAGTAAAATGATCAAGATAAATATTTCTGAGTGCGAAATATGGAATAAAGTTTGGAATGTCAGTTGCATTTGAAAGAACAGTCGGTTTATATTTTGTTTCCAACAATTCTTTTTGTTTATTCGACGGTGTTTTGACTAACTTGTGGTACATGAGATTGACTTTAGCCCTAATAATTGTTCTATCGATACACTCATTTTCTTCATCAATCAATTGTTTCAAAATCTCTGGAATAGATTTTGGAACGTCAAATTTCAAAATAATTGGACCATTATCTGAATTAACTTGGTCTGTATAATCATTACCAAACAAATACATGTTCATAATACGTGTAGCGAGATCAATTTTGGAAATACTATCAAAAAATGATACAAAAGCGGATTCATTAATTTTCACTGTACAAAACTTATTCTTATTCTTTTTTGTGTTTCTAACAACGTGAAGTAATGAATTCACACTGTTAATGGAAAAATAAATGATTCTATTAAAGAATCCATCAATAGAATTATCCCATTTTTCAATAAATCCTTTTTTCTCCAAATCACTCCATGTAGAAAAATTACTACTGTTTCCATCACCCAATACACCAATTGTATTCTTTACATTTCCATTTGATGTATCAATAGTCAAAATCTTTTTGATAAGATTCCTAATTTGTTTGTTTCGTTCACTATCCACGTTAAAAACAATGTCATCTCTTGATTTATTAGATTCATTAGATTCATTAGATTCATGTGTAAAATTATGAAAACATTTAACAATATCGCCGAGTGTAATACCAAAAACCATAATATCCTTTTCGTTTACATTGTATGTTGTACTCACTGATTTATCACCCTGTTTTTGTTTTCCATGATATATTTTTTTATTCTTCTTTGTAACATCCATGTTGTAATTCATTTTAGCAAAAAACATCGTCAAATCAAATGATGAACCATTTTTTTTGTTATACATGACAATATTACATTTACCATCGGAACTGATACTAAAATTGTTGATAATCCTATCTCCATCTGTTCCTCCCAACAAACTCGTATGACAAGCATCATGATTCAAAAAAAATTGGTCAATCAACCGATTCTTCAGATGATCATAACGGTGATCATCAAATTTGAATTCATATACATTAGCCATATTAATATTGTGCGTTGTGTTATTTATAATAACAGAATTGTATTATTCGTTTTTATTTATCATCGAACAAAATTATTATTTTTCAATTTTAATACGAGTTAAAGGAATATAAACATAAATAAAATTATTATATATATATATATATAAATTATAAAATGGGAGCAGGAACTTCACGGGCATTTTTCATAGATTATATTGATCAAAATATCAATAGAGAACAACATAGAGCTGGTTGGCAATATGTTTTAGACCATGTGCGAAAATATCAAGTGGAAAAATACGAGAAACATAAACATATATATCTATTTGATACGTATGTTGATAGAACATTTTTATGGGCGAATGATGATCTAGTTAATAGGAGAATAATACCATACAAAAAGAAATGGTTTGGTGTTATTCATCATACACAAAATACAGAATTTAGTACAAGTAATGTCGAAGCTATATTTTCTAATGAAACGTTTTTGTTGTCATTACCTTTATGTAAAGGATTCGTTGTCATGTCTAAATATTTACAAGAATATGTAAAAAAAAAATTGGATCAATTGGGTTATAATGATTTACCTGTCATCGTCATTTATCATCCAACAGAATTATTTGATAAAGATAGTAATAAAATGTTTACTATGGAAAAATTCTTATCAAATAATACCCAATGTATCGTTTCAATTGGCGCATGGTTACGAAATCCGTTCACTATTTACAGATTAATTACGCCAGCTGCAATCACCAAGGCTGCACTACAAGGCATAAGTATGGCTCCGTATATGATTCCGAATGATTTCGATGCAAAAACATATATGGAAAATAATTCTAATAAGTTAGACACCAATTTTAATACAAACAGAAGAAATGGAATTAATGACTTGGATGGTGTAGTTTCATCACCTTTGATAGATAATATAAATAATATAAATAATATAAATATCATTAATGATGTTGATAATACTAGCGATGATTCAGATGATGTCGATTCAAGCGACAATATTGATATTGTTGAAAACACAAATATTGTCAATATAACGAATATAACAAATATAACGGATATTATTAATGTGATGTCAAGAGACGTTGTTATTATGTCGCGAGAAGTACAATTTCAAACTCAAACACAAACTCAAAGCGAGACACGGGAAATAGCAATCAATACGGATAATAAAAATAGTAAATCAAAAAGATTCCTAAAATATAAAAAAGATAATAATAATAATCCACTAGTAAAACCTGTTAACAAATGGATTTTTTATATGAACAAATTTGTTGATTCATCCAACATTAACGCCAGCGAGTTAAATGATATGGTAAATAGTGTTGAAAAAATAAATTATTTATCAAACGATGATTATGATAGATTACTATCTGAAAATATTGTATTCATTGATTTGATCGATGCATCAGCATGTAACACAGTTATTGAATGTATTGCAAGAAATACACCCATATTAGTAAATAAACTCCCAGCGATTGTAGAAGTACTTGGTCCTCATTATCCATTCTACTACGAATCGATCGAAGAAGCAAATTATAAATTAAGCGATTATAATTATATTAATGAAGCACATCATTATTTGAAATCAATGGATAAATCGTTTCTTCGCATTGAAACATTTATTGAAAAGTTATTAAAATCTCCAATATTACATAAGACTAATTAATATAAATAAAAATATAAAAATATAAAAATATAAAAATATAAAAATATAAATCAGGATAAATTTATTGCATTTTTTGGTTTGGATTTGACTTTTATTAAAATTTTTTTGACGGGTTTTTTAATGATTTTTTTGTTAGATTCATCACTCAAGTTATATTCTAATTTAGGTTGTAATTTGGGTTGTAACCTGGGTTGTAATTTAGGTTTCAATAAATCTACCATATCATCATTTAAATCATTTAAATTATCTAATACATTATTTTTATCGGTATCATTACCAGCATTCAATAAATCTGATCCTTTTTTGGAACATTCAATAACTGTCATGAGAGAGTTTTTGATTGAAACATCGCATAATATATCATTTTCTTTTAATTTATCGATTAAAGCTTTAATATCATCCAGTTTTAATTGTTTGAGTGCACCGTAATATGTAAAATCTTTCATCCAATCGGCCATTTTTTCAGATTTTGATCCTTTCAGAATTTTGACAATCATATTTGCTCCATATCTCATATCGTAATCCTTGCGAATTGATGTTATCGCGTTAAGTATAATTTTTTCGTTTGATGATAGTTTTACTTTATCTATGACCTTATTTATGTCATTAATTTTATCTGGCTGATTTAATTTATCTATTTTATCTACTTTATTTAATTTACAATTATCACAATTATTGCATATAACATTATCTTTGTCATTATTATTATTATTTTCCTTAAAATGTTCATATAAAATTTGCTGTCTACATTTATCTGATGCAATATATCTCTCTATTTTTTTAATTTGTTCGTTCTGATAAGCCGCTTCGGTTACATCAGTTATATTTTTAAGGAAACATCTACTAATTATGAAATCTTTTGTTGAGTATAACATATAACAGTAACTCATTAAATTATCGCGTCCTGCACGACCTATTTCTTGATAGTAACTTTCTATATTTTTAGGACATCCGTAATGAATAACACATCTTATATCTGAAATATCAACACCCATACCGAATGCTATCGTTGCAATGATACATGTACACTCTCCTTCGGTAAATCTTTGTTGTATACTTGTTCTTTCGTTAGCTTGTAACCCTGCATGGTATACAAGACAGTAAATACCTAAATCTTCTAACGCAGATTGTACACTATTTGTTTCTTTAATTGTTTTGCAGTATATTATAACTTTTTTATCAAGGAAATTGTCCATAATAGGTTTTAAATCATCAGTAATACTCTTCGATTTTTTTCTGATTTCTATATAAAGACTTTCACGTTTGACTGATCCTATTATGATTAATGGATTATTTAATTTTAATAGTGTACAAATATCATCTCGTACTTTTTTTGTTGCTGTTGCAGTTAATGCAAGAATAGGAACCTCAGGAATAGTATCGCGTATTATACGGAGTAATTTATAACTTTCCCGGAAATTATGTCCCCATGTTGAAACACAGTGTGCTTCGTCGATACATACACAACATAATCTATCATCCAATGCGAGTGTTTGAACAAAATCAATGTGTTTTGTTATAAACTCTGGTGTTGTATATATTATTTTATTTCCATCGTTTAATGCACTGTTAAGTGATGCATTACGACCACCTGATTGTGAGTTGATACTACACACCTTGATTCCCTTTTTCTCTAAATTATTCTTTTGATCTTGCATAAGTGCTATCAGTGGTGAAATAACTAGAACTGATTTTCCTGTAATAAGATGTGGTAATTGATAACAAACACTTTTACCATATCCAGTTCTGAGTACCCCCACCGCATCATTTTTAAAATTAACTATTGAATCAATGATTTGTTCTTGTTCAGGTTTTAACTTACTATGCCCAAAATATTTTTCTAATAATTTACTGTAATCATCCTTATTCATAACTAGAAAATCGTATGATATGATAAATATAATCTTACTCAATTAATAAACAAATAGGTATTATGGATAATTTGATCAATTTTTTATAAACACCATCTGTCATTTCACTGTTTCACAAAAAAATTATTAGAAAATTTAATAAAAAAATTTAATAAAAAAATAATGACTAATCATGTGTTTTTACTACTTCTTCTCAGGCTTGTCCTCAATCTTCCAAAGGATAAGAGGAACACTCACCGGAGAGGTAGCAACTACGAGTGCACTCGTAGTACCGGCGACGAGAACGTTGTAACCCAACTTGCCGGTGTCAGCGGCGATGTTAACAACGGTTTCGACGTTTTCGTATGCAATCTTGCGATACGTGCGGGTCTCCAGCCAAGAAGACCACTTAGTGAATCCCTTCCAAGAACCGATGACAAATCCACCGGCGACAGCAACACTGTAAACTCCGACAGCGTAACGAACAGCGGTGCGAACACTATCTCCATTGTAAAGGGCAGTAAGAGAAGCCATTTTGTGATGTTTTATTAAAAGAGTTCTTAAAGGGACTAACGAAAATTAGTTGATGATGATATAGTGCAAAAATATATAGATTATTCAATATATTTAATAAATCAATTTTTTTTATCATAATTATATACAAAATGGTTAACAACTCGGATAACTATCTACGAAATGGCGTAATTACTTAACAACTCGGATAACTATCTACGAAATAGCGTAATTACTTAACTCGGATAACTATCTACGAAATGGCGTAATTACTTAACAACTCGGATAACTATCTACGAAATGGCGTAATTACTTAACAACTCGGATAACTATCTACGAAATGGCGTAATTACTTAACAACATTTTTTATTTGGTTTGACTTCTTCTCCATCGCCGATCTTAACAATGGGTTTTGGAAAAGAAGTTTCCTTTAAGAATAAGGGGACGGCTTGATCAACTATTTTAGTGAAAACATCATCAATGTTTGTACTATTTTTTGAACTTGTTTCGATATATTCGAAACAATGTGCATTACAAAATGCATCAATTTCCTCACGCGGTACTTGTTTTTTATTTTTTGCATCACTTTTGGTACCAACGACAACGATAATTGTTTTTCCTGTAACATAATTCATTATTTCATTATGCCATTTACTAAGATTCCTAAATGAATCATAATCTGTTAAATCGAAAAACATTGCGATTGCGTGAGAATGACGATAATAATTTGCAGTAATAGTTTTAAATCGTTCTTGTCCTGCAGTATCCCATATTTGAAGTTTGACGATTTTTTTAATTTCTTCTGTTATATATTCGATTGTTTTGATACGGAAATCAACGCCTATTGTAGAAATATATGTGTCATTATAAATATCATCACAATATCTAAGTAGTAATGTTGATTTTCCTACACCGGAATCACCCACAAGTACGATCTTAGCTAAGTAATCGTAATCCTGATTGTTTTGTAAACTCATATTGTTTGCAACAAATACTGGAATTATTAATTTATCAGTTGTGTAAAGATTTACCTACTAGATTAAAATTCAATTTTTTAAATAATAAACAAAAAATGTTTTACCCAAATAAATAATAATATTAATATTAATATTTATGTAAAAACGATAACAACATATAAAGTGTTTTACCCAAATAAATAATAATATTAATATTAATATTTATGTAAAAACGATAACAACATATAAAGTGTTTTACCCAAATAAATAATAATATTAATATTAATATTTATGTAAAAACGATAACAACATATAAAGTGTTTTACCCAAATAAATAATAATATTAATATTAATATTTATGTAAAAACGATAACAACATATAAAGTGTTTTACCCAAATAAATAATAATATTAATATTGATATTTATGTACAACATTTTTTTTTCATACTTGGTAAATTGTTTGTATTATTTGACGTATTTTTATCTATTTTTATGATCGCTAATTGATTTTCATTTATGTCATTTTTATATCTTGCGATTAAAATAGGAGCTACTAATTCATTTACTTTATCAAACAAAATATCAATGTTTGTATCGTTTTTGGCACTTGTTTTCAAATATATACAACTATTTGTTTCACAAAATGTATCAATCATTTCCTCTAATTTCTCATCATTTTCATTAGAAATATTTTTATCTTGAACCAAATCATCCTTTGTTCCTACAAGGATGCGAACAACTTCAGGATCATCATTCACTTTATTAAACTCGCTTATCCATCTATCGAGGTGTTTAAATGTTTTATCGTTCGTCAAATCAAAAAACAATAATACAACATGAGCACTCCTGAAATAATTCGAAGCTACCGCCCTATATCTTTCTTGTCCACCTGTGTCCCATATTTGTTGTCTGAGTACAATCATTGTATTATTATTTTTATTGTGGTAATTTACCATTTTAATTTTGAAATCGATTCCCAATGTTACTAATTGATTCCCAACAAAATATTTATCAACGTATCTCGAAATAATACTCGATTTTCCAACTCCCGAGTCACCCAAACATATTATTTTAATTAATAGATCATAGTGTTCGCTCATTAAATTTAAATTCTACGCAATTACTAGTATAAATATTAATAGTAGTAGTCTAATCAAAAATAAAATTTATCAAATTTATTCATTTTAATTAATTTCGATTCATAAGAAGCATGTATTTAAGTTTATACTTACTGTATTTTTTATAATAAATCGATCCACCCACAAGATTGTTTTTATAAATTAATTTAACAGGTAATATAAAATGGGATGATGATGGATAATATAATTTATTGATTGTATCAATATCATTTAACTCATCAAAATTTATTTGTAACATAAGTTGTGAATCGAATTTATAACATATCATCATATTTTTTGAAATGGATCTATCATACATAGATGTATAATAGGTATTTAGTTTTGAATATATTTTAGATAAATCGAAATTAATTAATCCATTTTCTTTTATTATGCCATTTATTTTATCTCTATGTGCTTGTGATGCACTTAAATTCATATCCCCAGCAATTATTACATTATTTAATTTTACTAATTCTTTAATAAGTAATGAAAATTCATTAATAAAAAACTGATACTCTCTGTCGTTGACATTAGCTATCCTATAATGAATATTAACAACATATATTTCTTTTCCGTTCAGAACTATTTTGATTTTTTGTAATGAGATCGTTGATTCATTAATTTTCATACACTCCTTGTCGTGTGCACATGTTTTTTCTGGCATTGTAGGATCATACAATATATCGGTATTTTCATGAGTATTCACTATCACTTTGAGTAATTTTGGTAAAGGTCTACCATTTCTATCAGAATAATATTTGTACAAAATCTTGTTTTTAATACTTTCATCCATTTTTTTACTATATTCACACATCTCACTCAGGAACATAATATCATTTCTAATTAATAACGAATATATGTCCACATACATGTTTTCGATATATTTTTCTGTATAAGGATCATGTATTTTACATAAATTAATTGTTTCGGAAGCTGGTTTATCGCTGTTATTTTGTCTCCTATTTTTACTAACTTGTTCATCTATCGAACTTAGTATAGAACTCTCTTTCAGTTTATCTAGTTCATATACTTGTTTATAATTTTTTTCATCTAGAAATTTCTGTTGTTCAGTATCATAATATTGTTTGACACTCGAAACATCTATTTTGGCAGGAAAATAATCTATTCCAACATTTCCGATAATTAATTTCAATTCTGATTTATGTTCATTGAAAACAATAACATTATTATTATCTTTACTCATCACAAATCAATGTATATATATGTATATATGTATGTGATAAATTAAATATTATTTTCTTGAATTTGTTCATTTGACATAAGTAAATATTGAATGAACCATCTTTTTGCCTTTTGAGGTATTAATTTTTTGAGTTCATCCTCTTTCAAATTATATTCTTCGATTGTATCACTTTCTTCTCGTAATATATCTTCAACAATCCATTTAAGAAAAATTCCCATTGTTTTTGTTGTCAACTGTTCTGGATATAACATTTCCTTTGTGTAATCGATACCTTGATTTAATCGGTATTCAGTTAATGTATTCATAATAAATATGTCGACAATTGTGTTGTCATTTTTAATATTGTCGGGTTTAGGCATTTTATTTAATGTTGATGGTAAAAAACTCTCAGATTTTGATTTAAATACTAACGAAAAGTTATCATTTTTATTATTTTTATTATTTTTATCTAAGTGCCAAACAATTCCTTCTCCCGGTCCAGAAATACCAAAGAATTTTCCAACAGGGCACTCATTGGCAACAATATCAGTCAACTTCATGATCTCTTTTTCATACTTATCAGGATAGTTGAAATCAATATCTAATGTATAAACTGGGAAATCATACACATTATAAATTCTTTTTGAATGATTTTTCATGTGAGTCATTTTTTCCATATCGTACCAAATACTATTGTTAGAATCAATTGGTATAAGTCTTATGCCGAATATCACAAAAAAATATTCAAGGCCGGTGATAGCAACTTTTTTTTGAATTGCTTTTCCACAAAATTCACCGTATATTCCGATATCGTAATTATTTAAATCGATGACCTCATGATTATTTTGATTATTTTGAATATTTTGAATATTTTGAATATTTTGATTATTTTGATTATCTTGAATTGTTTGCCTTATTATATCAAATAATTCTTGTGGATTTCTTTCAGTAATAAATTTTTTAAAATCAAAATTGTCAAGTCCTTCCGTCAGTACATGATTTCGAGATTGATATTGAAATTCATTAGTTTTTAATCTTTGAATAACACTTCCGTTTGTTCCATGCATTTTAACTGTACCAATTAATTTCAGTGTGGGAAGGATAAGGTCTTTATATCTAATCCTAACTTGTTTAACTGCTTGAGAAAAACCTTCTATATGTGGAAATGGTTCAAATCCCATTTTATTTAAATATTAATATTAAATGTATTAACCATCTGTGTATACAATTTTTATTTATATTATCAATTTTTACGTATTTGTTGTATGCATTCTTTTTTTAGTTTATCATAAATTTTATTTAGTTCTCCATCATTACCCTTAACCTTTTCTAAAAACATAAATTTTACAATTTGTTTATTTAATTTATCTTCATCATATGATTCTATATTTTCTATTTCTTTTTTATTGTATTTAACAGCATCCTCATCTAATAATTTTGTAACATTTTTATCATTTTGATGATTATACATGTGCATTTTCATTTGAAATCTTATATTTTGTTCGCTTTTATTCAGTATTTTAGCAATTTCTTCAACACTTTTTCCTCCGTTTATTAAATCTTCTAAATTATTGTTTTTTATTTGAACTGTTTCAACTACCTGAACATCTTGATCTATTTTATTTACTTCAGTTAATTCTTCTATTGAATTTGTATCAGTCTCTATTGGAACAATTACTGGAACTTTTTTAACTTTGATTACTTTTTTAACAATTATTTTCTTCTGTACTGGATTCATAATGTTAGTTATATAGACAATATAGACAATATACCTTTAAATAAATAAAAAATAATAAATTAATTACGATGAAAAAGATGTCATCGAATCTTTGAAACCGTTATATGATCTATTTGACATATCGATACTCGAAATACCAACAGCGAATGATGCATTTTTTGCAACTGCTAACATCGTTTCATAATTAGCAATATTATTAACAAATGCAACATATTCATTTAATGGTGTGTATGCAGGATTAAAAATATTCATTATAAATAATCTCGTTTTCCGCATCGCTTTATTTATTTCTGATACCACATGATATTTATACATATCACAATCCGAATTAAGATACTGACACAATTTATGAGCCAATACTGTTCCACACAGCATGCCTATATTTAATGATCTGAAAAATGGAACCCCAATCGCTGAATCACCAACCAATATATACATAATACCATTTATCATTTTTATAATTTCTTTGCTTTTATAAACATCTAAATGAATGGAACTTATTTTAATTGGGCCAATAATTTCATCATTTAAATATTTTGTTCGGGCATTGATCCATTTCGTTATTGTATTGTATAAATCGACATCTCGTTCTAATATATCTGAAGGATTTAATGGATTTTTAAATGTTGCATCATTTACTTTATTATATGTTTTTTCATCGATGAATATTCTCAATGATACTTTCAAATTACCATCTTGTTGTTTTGAAACATTTTCTTTGACAAAATGATTACAATCATTTAACGTTTTCGACCAAGTACTCCATTCCAATGAATTATTACCTGTTTCATTATTTTTAATTATATATTTGACTTCTACCGCGTGACGTAAATTATAGTTTACTTCGAAATCATCATCAAAAATAGTTTTTCTCACAATGCTATGTGATCCATCTGATCCGATAATTGCCTTGACATTCGGAAATCTTTGTGATAGCGTCGTAGGATCAGTTATTGTTTCATAAATTATTTTAATCCCCAACTTTAATGCATATGTTTTCAGTTCATTTTCTATCAAGTTTGTATTAACATTTCCAACAAATTTTCTAATTATACGTTTGAATTCTGGATCATTTACTGCGCCTAAGCGTGACGACATTTCAACATGTAGGGAATTGTCCCTTTCATATACTTTCTTTCTTTCAATCATTAAAATCTTTACTTCTTTATAGAGAAGTTTTGTTTGTACAGCTGTCCATAATCCTATCGGACCTGCCCCTATAAATATTACATCAGGATCAAAATTTAATACATCCTCTTCCATCAAAATATATTAACTATCATCTGATGATTAGTCTATATTTATTAATCTATTAATCATTTTATCATCAATTTTTTGCCACAATTTAAAAAAAATTCAAAAAAAGTTGATATTTTTAATTCTTATATTACCCTTAACAAAAGAACTATATTATATACTCCTATCCCACATAGGTCACAATCTTTGTATTCCGAGGAACACAATAAACGAAATAATATAACGCAAAAGGATGGATTCAGCCAAGGCCAGTACTTCAGTTCTTCCAGTTAACGGTGATAATGTTTTCCCCGGAAAGCCGATTACACGCGAAACAATCATCTTGTCGATCACTGATGATGCACGGCGGAAGTCGATTGATGGATATCTACGCGCATATGAAAATTTCGATCCGGAACTTTTGATGTACATCCATCTTTCCAAGTACGATCTGATCGATGAACTCAACAAGATTCTCATTGAAACTGAAATCAATTCTCTTCTCACTGAACTATTTGCTTTCTCTTTCAGGAAGGGTATTTACATGTTGATGCGTTTCCTTTACGAAATTGCAAATGTCATGTATGACATGACTCTTCTTGACGGATACATCAAAACCATCGATTCTGAGGAAGGTGAACGAGCGTCAGATACAGTTCGTGCCCAAACAGGTGAGTCAATCAAGACGAAGACAACGTTCATTGCAGAGGACAAGTTTGCCAAAACTCGATGGGATTGTTTCCAGTACTTGATGACTATGCGTATGCAGAGCATTTATTCATCGAAGGGTGGTAAGTTCTTCTACAAGTTTAACCGCCGCAAGTATCTCGGTTACTAAAAAAAATCTCACAAAAAATTTCACAAAAAATCTCACAAAATCAAAAAATTGATCTTTAATTTGTTTATACTCTTCTTTTAATTTATAATTTATCATAAAATTTTAGTCAAGTACAAGACAAATTTGCCAATTAAAAATAACAAATAACAAATAACAAATAATAAATAATGGTCGATATTGGTGTTAATTTGTGCGGTAAACAATTTAAAGGATATCATACTCAACTCATCGATTATGCTTATCAGGAAGGCCTTCACGGAATCATTTCTATTTCTAATTCAGTTAGAGAATCATTCGAAAATGTAGAGCTACTCAAAACCTTAAAGACTGATCCTAATAACAAGCTAAAGTTGTGGTCAACGATTGGTATCCATCCACATGATGCAAAAAGTGTAAAAGAAACTGATTGGCCCGAACTAGAAAAACTCTTTTTAAACGATTTCGTTGTTGCTGTTGGTGAATGCGGTCTTGATTACAATAGAGATTTCTCACCCAGACCTGTTCAACGAGCTGTATTTTTGAGACAACTTGAATTATCTAAAAAACTCAATAAACCAATTTATTTACATGATCGAGATGCAACTGATGACATGGTACTGATTTTGACAAAATTTATGAAAGATAATGGGATGGATAAACTAAACGGTGTCGTACATTGTTTCACCGGTGATTATGATGCAATGAAAAAATATCTCGATATGGGTTTGTACATCGGTATTACTGGATGGATTTGTGACACTAGACGTAATAAGGATTTAGTCGATGCAGTAAAGAAATTGCCCTTAGACCGTTTATTGATCGAAACAGATGCACCGTGGTTGATTCCTCCAGAATTTGCAAAGAAATGGAACACAAAAAGAAATGAACCATCTGCACTTAATGTTGTTGCCGAACATATAGCATTTCATCTTAAAATTAAAGTCGATGATGTCTTTAATCATTCAATAGCAAATACAAAATCTTTGTTTAAAGTAGATTTTTAATTTATTTTTGATTTATTTTTTACTTATTTTTGGCTTATTTTTGGCTTATTTTTGGGTATAAATAAATATTATCTTGCTAAGAACGAATCTGAAGATTCAATTAAAAGGGTTATTACAACATATTATAATGTTAGAAATACAAAATTACAGATCATCCGTATTAAGTGTTGGTTTTACTCCCCGTTTTGCGGGAACATTTATTTTCTTTGGTTTCGATGGAGTTTTATGATATCTTTTTCTTAGTGAATTTAGCACAGAACGTCTAAGCCATACTAATAAATATTCCTCAGATGGTGTAGGTATACATACTAATGAAAAGAATGATTTCCAATCATGAATTTTTTGAATATGTTTTACTTGATTCTGAAATTTTATTTCCATTCGATGTGATGCTCGACCGAATTGTTTATCCAATAATTCTCCTGTATTCTCACAAGCGACATCAACAGATAAATTTAATGGACGAAACATTTGTAAAAAATATACATGGAACATAATCAATTTAAGTGAAACATTATTACCTTTGAATGTTTTCGGAAGACGTCCGTGGTCTATTTCTACCCAATTTATAATTTTATTTCCTAATTCATCTACACTAACTTGAACAGATTTATTATTTATTTGAGTCATTGCCATAAATCCGTGTGATGCTAATATTTTCCTGTCTTTTTCAATTTGTTCAATTGATTTTTTTTCATAATCTAAGATACATTTTCTACGTAATTTAATTTGTTGTATTTTTAATTCTTGTTCATTATTTGTTTGTTCAATAATTTTATCTATATTTGTAACTTTCAATTCATGTAATTTTCCAAGTTCAGGATAGTCTTTTAGTAACCATTTAACATTTCTATCAAAACATTCACCCAACAAAGGTCGAGCAATATCGTTCCATGTAAATAAACTTATTGATAATAATGGCAATAATTCACCTAATGATGGAATAACACGTTTTACTCTTGAATCTTCATCCAAAATAAAATTCTTAATTCTATTATCTGCTTCTTGACGAATTTCAGGGTATTTTTCAGTGAATTTTAATAACAATCTATAGATTTGCATATATGATGACAATGCCGCAATTGATTCGTGTAAAGAACCATTCATGAATATTACAATAAATGTATTCATGAGAACGGGTAAAACCTTAATAACCATATGATATGAAAACGGTAATTCCATGTTTTTTTGTGTTTTATGTGCATCACGATCTTGACATATGAGTGATATACATTTTTCGTGGAGTCTTAAGTCGCCAGCATGTTCAGAAGAAATATATAGCGGTAACCAATGCGTGAAAGGTATTTTCCATGCACTCATTCTCACCTCATTCTCATGAAATGATTTATAAGATAAAAAATCCAAACACGCTGGATGTAAATAACTAATATCACCATTATCGTAGTATTCGATATTTAGTCCTATTCCTAATACATCTTCTTTGTATGTTGCTCTGGAATGAAAACATACTAATTCCGATTCATCAGATTGATTGAATTCATTGAATTCAGTGGATTTAAAATCTGATAATTGTTCGAATTTTATCATATTATTAACGCGTTTTTTATTTTCTTTTTGTTGTTGTTCACTCAGACTTAGCCTACAAAGATAAATTGTATCAGTTCCGTTTTTTGTTTGCTCATGAGTCAAACCATATACCGAGAGTGAAAACTTATCACCACAGCTAATAATTTTATTTAATTCAAAAAATACGTATGGTCTAAATGCAAACATTACTTGATCATATTTGCATACAGCTTCTCCAATTTCTTGTCCCATATCATTTAATTTTAATCTGAGTCCCAATTCGTCATGAACTTCAATTACAGTTCCGTTATATATTTTGTTCATAATTTCCTCAGAAACGGGTTCCACTGTATTAATGGTTTCATCGTCATTAATTGATTTGGTACTTAGTAAAATAACTTTTTTGCTAGAATTTTTTTTATCGTTTTCGACCTTAATAACTTTTACTCTAATATTTTGACCTGCTTTTAGTGCAGATTGTGCATTAGTCACGTATAAATCTGATTTGATTTGAGAAATAGGTAATAAACACGACGAACGCAGTTTCATTCTAGTAGAAAATCCAATATCAATAAATGCTCCAAAATTTAAAACCGTGTCTACTTTTCCGTCAAATATTTTACCAATTAATGAATCATATTTTATTTTACCCAATTGGATGTTTTGCAAAATATCTTTATTATCTTCTTCATTATCTTTATTATTTTGTTTGTTATTTTGTTTATTATTTTGTTTGGATAGTATATTATCGTTTATTTTAGTGACATCAATATTAGTCATTATAATTTTTTGATTTATTTTTTCCGCAATATTATTTTTTATAAGTTTCATATTATGATTTTTAGATTTTTTTTGTGATGAAATATATGCATTAAGTTCTTCATTTGTCGGAAGTAATGGATATGGACTAGAATGAACGTGTCCACACGAACATTTAATTTGTTTAGCCTCTAATATACATTTATCGATCTGACTATTGTTCCATTTTTCTTCATCAGTCAATTCTTTTTCGATAACTTTACCATGTACAACAGTCTTAATTTTATGAACTCTTTTATACGCTCCATCCATTAAAAATGCTTGCAATGTAACTAAAATAGAATATATCGAATAACCTGTTGACCATCCTCTCGAACGTAAATGCGGATTAACTTCTTCTGTATAAAAATCTGTTAGTAAATCTAAGCATATATATGATCCGAAAACATTATCATGTGCGATAGGTGTTTTTATTTCAATAGTCGGTGGACGAAGTGGATAAAGTGCAGTAAAATGCATAACCAAATGAAATACACTATTTTCATAATCAGTATCAGGTAATCCTTGTAAATTAACATGCCATTCAAACAAATTGCCATCTGAAACAGGTGATGCTGAAATATTTTTTAAAGGGTTATTAACTATTTCCTTGTAATCTTTGGCTAAACGCATTATCGCGGACTCCTTTGTTTTATCCATTTTATTTGAATATTTTTTATCTTCGTCAACGCGCGAAAGAATTAATGATAAACACCTCATCGTATCTTCTTTACTCGGTGAATTAAATAAGAAATTACGCTTTTCAAAACTATTCCAGTGAAAACCATAATTTAAAACATATTTATAAGATTTCGGTTCACATAATTCAGTATTCGATTTTATTGTTGGATCATTTTTTGTCGTTCTCCAATGATAAATCGATTTAAGTTCCATAAATTTATCCATATCCGTCGTATCAAATTGCATTTTACTATAAAATGTATTGACACCGTCCATTATGCATTTTTTATCAGTATATTTTCCATGAAATTCAACTGGAATAATATCAGATTCGTCAGATTTAGTTAAATCCAGAACAGTCATATTACAAAATTTACCTAATTGACAGATAGAATCAATAATTAATTTAAAATTGAGATTGAGATCGTTTTCTATATTTTTCACGTTATTAATAGATTCAGATGTTACTCCAAAAATTACTCCCCCGTGTTTAATAATAAATGGGTTCAAAAAATTATTGAATTCAATGAGACGATCGCGACAGGATTTATTCCAAACTCCACGCACAAAGACCATAACAACGAATTTGTGTGTCAAACATAAATCATCTAACCATTGTCTTTCACTATAAGGTACAAGGACTTGAGTGTCTGGATTAATAAATTTTTTATTTAAGGAAATATTTGAATTAAATTGTTCGGTGTTTTCGTTTGAATTGTTTGAATTATTTGAATAATTTTTATCGGTTATACTTGTATTGAATTTAATTTTCCATTTATCAACATCTCTTATTGAATTTGGATCGTATTTTAATGAAATTACTTTTGAATCTTCTGAAGTAATTGCCTTCAACATATAAATTTATGTTAACTATTATGTTGGTGTCAAAACTTTATAACAGTTTCTTTAATTATTTAAAATCAATTTTTTTATTTTATTTAATTTTATTTTATTACTTATTAATAAATTGAAACGTCGCAATCACTCCAAAATGATCAGAAGGCCAAAGAGCGAGTAATTTCTTTTCAGTATCATAATATTTAATTTTTTTATCTGAATCCTTATCCTGTGGAACAAATAACTTTAAAAATTTTTCTGATAATTCTTTATTAAGAGGTATTAGATTTTTCCCTATGACTTCTATTTCTTTCGGTACAATTTTTATATCCGTATTGGTATTTTTATACAAAATCCCGTCATATCTAAATCTCTTTTCCATAAATTTTGTGTTCCATCTCATATGATTAATATCTGTGTCTTCTGTTAGTCCACCAGAACCTTTTAATTGTTTCCAGGTATCTATAATATTAATTTTTTTAAATTCATTTAATTCAGGCCAATCTTCTGAATTACCGCCTAAATCAGTGTTGAAATCACCCGTTAAAATTATAGGTAATTTATTTTCATTTAATTGTTCTATAACCAATCTAATAGCTTTTAATTCTTGTTTTCTGCATCTAGAATAATGTATCCAATTATTTTCTTGTCCAGGTGAATGCTTGGATCCAGCTTGAAGATAACAATTTATTATTATAATATTTGAATACTCAACAAGCAAAAAAGCATTATTGTATCCTAAATTTCCACTAATCGATGCAATATTTATATTTATTGGCTTATATTTGGAATAAACAAACACTTCGACATTTCTATTTCTCATTTGTGCATATCTTTTAATATCAAAATCAGGTTCAGACTTATATTCATACATTTCATTTAATTCTTTCAGATATTCAAAAGATAGATTTGTCATTTCTTGAATACATACAACATCCGGATCATATTCCTTAACCAATTTAACTATTTCTTGCATTCTTATTTGCATAGTTTCCTTCAAAAACTCCAGATATTCTCCCGAGCCTTTAATCAAACCCCAAATATTAAAAGTCATAACTTTAAAAGTATTTGGTAACGAACTTGAACCATTTTGACCTGGTTCTGACTTTGTTGATAAATCTATACTAACCCTACCACACCAATCATTTAAATGTTCATCGGTATAACCATATTTAGATCCGACATCTTCGTTTTTATCGTTAGGATTAATTACTAGTTCACCGACTGATTGATCGTTATTACAATCTTCTTCTATCTTCTTACACAAACCATAATTATCAGAATCCATATCACATTTTATAGGATAATCATCAGAGCATGTATATTCTGAAAACATAATTATACTATTTCATATTATTAACAAATATATTTCAAAATACATTTAGAGTTTATCTAAAATATCACCTGCTGTATTTATAATATTTTATCACATACTATATATAAATGAAACATAACCGCGAAAATGATACCGAAAAAGAAACTATTAACAACTTAGTCAATGACATACTTTTTAATGACCAAAACAGCACAAATAGTACAAATAATACAAATGCCATAATTGATATTCAAATTGATGTAACAACAATAACGCGTCCTTTTATTATAGTTATTAATCCGAACAATGGAGTAACTATTCCTCCATTAAATAATCTTGAAGAAATTGTATTCACATATGATCCATTAACACAAATAACAACAACTCAAAATATTCCTGCATCCGGTGGATTACTTGGAGGTACTAACACCAGTCTCACTATTGTTAATCAATCGAAAGATAACACATCAGTTCTTATTTTCAATCCGCCACCACCCTAAGATAATTTAATTTAATTAAATACAAAAATATTTTAAATGAATGTTCTGAGTAATAAATATGTAATAATCGTTAAATAAATTCCCACAGAATAATGTAATTTTGCCACGATTACAAATATTATTTGGTAAATGATTGTGAGTGTGCCCATCATATACAAGATATATCCTACAAATTGAATATATGTTGTGACCTCGCACAAATTACAATACAGGAATGATGAGAGATTTAAACACCAAATCAAAGAAAAGAAGATACGACCTGAAAACAAAAAATTATTAACGTTATCATATGAAATTAATAGACCCGGAAAATGAAATCCAAAGAATTTAGTGTGTGGATTAATTCTAATCATATCGTCTGGATTATCAACACGAATACTAATTCTCATTAGATTCCTGACAATAATACCGACTAGCGTCATACCGAGTATTCTATAATTACTATTTAATACAACGTCACAAACAAATAGAAATAACCAAGTATCTAATAGAATCGATGAAAAACTTCCTAAGATTCTGTATAGTTCGTAATCAGTACATAAATATTCATGTATAAAGTTAACAATTTTAATATCATGTAGTAAATCTAAGATTGGACCACTTTGGCTTCTTTCATGACAATAGTTACAATAATAATATCTGTAATAATTTCTGTTTTTATTTTCAATTCTCTCTAGAAAACATGTGAATAAAAAGGTGAAATACAACAATATTAGATTGCCAATGAATACAATCATATTATGATTATTTTGATTTATTTTCCATTCATTTATAGATGTTCTGAATAAATAAATAATTTTCAACTTTTATAAGCATCTTACTTAAATAAGTGTGTGATATATTAAATCAATAAAATGGAACAGTCGGAATCAAACAAACTAAATAAATCTAGTGAATCAATTAATATATTAAATGATGTCGACGAAGATAGTCCGATAGAAAAATTATGTTTATTACGTAAATTAAATATATTAAAGGATCAGGGATTTATGTTACCACAAAACTTTACTATGACTTCTGACATTAATCAGATGAAATTAACATATGATTTTTTTGTAAAAACAATTGAAAAAAGAAATGAGATAAATAAAATGAAAAGTGATATACTATCGGTATTTTATAATTTAAAAATTTTACAACAAAAATATGATATATCAGAAATGTTAGACGAAGTACGTGAGGAATTTAAAAAGCCTGAATATGAATGGTGTAGAAATCCTAATACAAATCATAATTTAGATAATTATTTAAATAATAATCTAGATAAATCAGATGAAACACAAGTTAAATTATCGCATAACAACTCGAATGATGATATCGATTTATTAATCGAGATTTAATTTATAGTTATTATATTCGTTATTATTGCATATATAAATTTGTGTTGGTTTTTCATATGATTTGATATTGTTTATTAAATTATTTTCCCAATTATTTTTATTATTAAGTACATCTTCTTGCAATAATCTTATAACAGTATAATAATTTTTATTTGCTTGCTCCATTTTATAGATATCTAATTTTTGTTGTTCATCTGATGATCTCCAATTTGATACTTGCCTGAAATGTTGTGCACCATCTAATTCTATGATTATTTTTAATGATTCGATAACAAAATCGAATGGTAGATAATTATTTGTTTTAGGATTTTTACACCATTCATATTTAGGTTGTCTTTTGACATCATAGTTGTTTGATTTGAACCATTCATATAGTTTGGCCTCTGTTTTATTTATAGTGCATGAACACCATTTTCCTTGTATTATATTGTCTAAACCACTTTCATACTTATTACCGCACAAATTACAATCAAATATGAACTTTTTTGACGAATTTTTAAATACTTCGCGTGGTGTTATATTATTTTCTTTTGACCAATATTTTGCTTTTTCATATGATGCGAATGATTTTTCGTAACATACTTTGCATTCAATATTATTACATAAATAGAAACTGGCACAAAAAGAACACCAACAATTTTTATAAATATGATTCAATCTAATAGAAAATGTATGAAAACATTTATCACAATCAAATAAATATTTTGTTACTGAACTTTTAAAAACTTCACGTGGTTTTAATTCGTTTCTGTTTGACCAGAATTTTGCTTTTTCATGGGAAGCAAATGATTTATTAAAACAATAAACACAATTATTATCACAGCATAAATTGCGATTTGTGCATATACTACACCAAATTTCATTATATACTAAGTTACCTAAATCTATCTCTACAGTATGATGACATTCACTGCAATCAAAAAAATATTTTTTATTTGACGCCCTGAATACTTCACGTGCGGATAATTTATTATTTTTTGACCAATATTTAGCTTTTTCGTGCGATGCAAACGATTTTTTATAACAATAATTACAATCTTCATTATTGCATAGTATTTTACTCGAACAATGAGGACAATAATCTTTGTTTGAAACACATAGTGCCATAACTTCAAATGTGTGATTACACTTACTGCAATCGAGCCATATTTTTATGTTTGATTTTTTTGGTACATCTCTCGGTTTTATTTCATTTTTTATCGACCAATCATTTATTTTTTCGTGTGATGCAAATGATTTCTCATGACAATAATTACAATTTACATCATAACATATTGCCTTATTGGCACAATATTTGCACCAATATCCATTACAAATATCACCCAAAGACATTAAAATTTCATGTTTACATTTATCACACTCAAACCACATTTTTTTATGTGAACTTTTGAAAACTTCTCTTGTCATTGATTCATTTTTATTTGACCAATATTTTGCTTTCTCATGTGATGCAAATGATCGATTAAAACATGTATTACAGTTTTCTTCTTTACATAATCGTTGTGTTGTTCCTCCATAATTACACTTCATTAGTGAAATAAATATATTCATTTACTATACACCTTTTTATAAATAAATAAATTATTTTCAATTTTAAGAACTTTGTTTGAAATTAGCAAGAAGATCATAGCCAGTTTGTTTCTTAACAGCATCTAATGCAGGCATACTGGTTCTTAGGAGATCACCCACTACTTTTCCGAGAGCTTCTCCAGTTGTTGATCCTTCACCATTGTTTGATCCTGTATTCCATTCATTGACAGTAACAGTCGGTCTCATATCACGCAGAGCCAGAGCCTGTTCCTTGGCCAATTGAGGTAGAACATTGTCGCGAGTCATCAAATATGAATTAAGTTTATCAACGCCGCCTGCCGAAACGATTAATTTATTTAACCCCTCGGATTCGGCTTCTCTGAGTAATTTTATACCGTTGGCTGTGTTTTGATCTTCAATGAATTTCGCTTCTGCCAATAATTTTTGAGCCACGGATTTTGCTTCACCCTCTTGTTTAGTCTTGAATGCATTAGCAGCAGCATCTTTTTCTATTTGATATGCATTCGCCTCGGCTTTTGTCCGAGTGGCATTGGCATAAGCTGTTGCTTCGATCTCCATTGCTTGTCTTTTTGCTTCACTTTGTTTAATTAACACTTCGGCATTTACGTTAGCCTTCGCCAATTGATCAGCACGCAATTTCTCAATCTCTTGTTGATTACGGAAAAATTCTACTTCTTTTTGCCATTTTAGTTTTTCTTTTTCTGCTTCTGCTTCTGCTTGATATTTTGCTAGATTAACTTGTTTCTGAAACTCAACTTTGGCAATATCAAGATCTTTGACAGATGAAGAAATTTCTCTTTGTCTATCGTTTTCTGCGAGCGTAGCATCTTTTTCATAACCGGCTACCTGTACACGAGCTTCTGTAACATGTTTTTTTTCACCAATATCACCTTGTGATTTCTTATCGGCTGTTGCAATTTTAGCCGTTGAGATAGCACCTTCCAATGCTTTTGTTTTCATGTGTTCAAAATAAACATTTCCTTTTTTATCACACATATCACCAAAATTTGTAGTGTAAGTAACAAGACCAAATGCTTTAAGTTTGTCATTGATTTCATCAACAATTGTTTTTTTAAATTTATCTTTGTCACTGAATAATTCTTCCATACTCATTTTGTTAATGCAAGCTCTTGTTTCACCATGAATAATTCCAACAACTTTCGTTTGCCTTTCTTCCTGAGATGAATTATGCATATACTTCGCATAAGCTTTTAAATCAGTTTCATTATCTTTGGGACCAATAGTAAAGTTAGTAGGAAGCATAATTTCTATTTTTTCTGATGACATACTGTTTATTTCACAGTGATATGGATCAGGTTTTAAATCGATGCGTGTCAACGTTTGGTATGGTAACCAAAACGCTTGTTTACTGATGTCAATGTCATCCTTTAGAAATGGACCAGTTCTAACAAGATATTCGTTTGGACGTGCAACCTTGTAACGAGTCAATAGCCAACCCATTGTACCGGCCGCTGCCAATCCTGTTAGACCAACAGTCGCACCGGCTGGTGTAGCGAGAAGATCTAGAACACTGGATGATGAACTGCTGTAGTGTCTAACACCAGTCGGACTACCTTCGCCATTATGATCGTTTCGATTATAATGAAGAGATGGAAGAACAGATGTTGATTTGCCAACACCCATATTGGTGAATTTGGAACGGAATCCATTAGAACTTACAATTCGCAACATTTTAATTTAATTATATCTAGTTATATGTTGTTACTTGAACTTGTTATGTAATCAATACAAAAATTTATGTAGTCCATCAGTTATTTTAATTATTCAATTTTTATAATCCAATTAAAGGGGTTATTATAACATCTGACAATGTTATAAATTACGCCGATTGATAACGAATCTTAAGATTCAATTAAAGGAGTTATTATAACATCTGACAATGTTATAAATTACATTTTACCCATTCTATTTCTGTAGTTAGTTAATGCATTTGTTGTCTTATTCACAAACTCGACAGGATTCATACCAACATTTTGATGATGAATAGCTGCGACGTAAGGATCACTCGCCCACCAATGCCAATGTTGTCCAGCGACATTAATACCGGCCCTATTTAGTTCTTCTGAATATAATTCAGCATTAGATTTATTCCCAGGCACTGATGATATACCTTCAGGCAACATCATTTCGTATAAGTTCAGGGTTTTTCCCTGAGTGCATTCTGTCGTGAATAAAGCAGCATTGGCCAATGGAGAACTGGATTCTAATCCATTAATTTTAAGTTTTGTAGATCCTGGACCCATTCCGTGTATAATTGTACATACACCATTATTTTGAGATGGTAAACCAATTCCTGGTAAGACTGATGCACTCGGATCGAATTTTTTAAATGATGTTTCGCATTGTTTACATATATCATCAGTTAATTTTGAACATGGTTTTGATGTATAAGTCGGACAATTTGTAGGTGTAGATTGAACTGGTTTTTGATTAGTTTCTTCCTGTGGAATCACCGGTTTTTGATTGATTCCTCTAATAAAGTTTAATACTCTATTTAATTGTATCTGTGGAATTAATGATTCTTGATTGGTTCCAGTGGAACAAGCGCAGTTGGGTCCACATTTACACATCGGTCCACACTTACAGTTAGGTCCACATTTACAGACAGATCCGTAACTATATCCTTCACTTTGAAGTTGTTGTAATTGTTGTTGTTGTATAAAATAAATGCCTGCAATTACTACTATAGCTATTATTATAATTGTTATAATTATCGTATCCATTTTGAATATATATATACAATTATATTCAAAATATTTAATTATAACAATAAAATAAAATAAAATAAAATAAAATAAACAAACAGAAACTAGAAAATAGAAAATACTTAGTCGGCAAAAGCCTCCTTCGCCTTTGTCACCTTCGACTTCGATCCACGCGATCCACGAGGACGCTGCTTCTTCTTCTTGTCCTCCATGGAATGGACGTCGTCCTCATTGTCATTGACATTGTCGTCGTCATTGTCATGATTCATCTCCTGAACCTCAGTCTTGGGAACTTTAGACTTCTTGGGACCACGAGGGCGTTGCTTCTTCTTCTCCTGGGAAATAGGAGAAGCGGGAGAAGCGGAAGAAGCGGAAGAAGCGGAAGAATCGGAAGAAACAGTTTCGGAACCATTCGACTCAAAGTCGAAATCGTTGTCACCCTCAACCATTTTTTCTTGGCCACCCATCTCCATCTTAGCCTCAGACATGATCAGCTCGTCGAGACAATCCTGTGCCTCCATCTCGTTCGCGAAATCCTCCTCGTCGTCATCCATTTCGCGGTTTGCCTCATGCAATCCGTTGCTGTCCATGTAACCCTCAACCATGACCATGTTGCCTTGGGCATCACGACGCATTTCAGTGTAAAACACCTGACCGGCCTCACGAACAGCCTGAACTGGCTGCATCTGAGGACGAACCATCTGAGGACGAACCATCTGGGGATGCATCATCTGAGGATGCATCATCTGAGGATACATCATCTGGATCTGGGGACGAACCATCTGGGGATGCATCATCTGGATCTGAGGACGAACGAACTGGGGTTGTCCAACAAAGGTCGGCATCTGAAGTTGTCCAACGAATGGTGCGATGTGAACAAACAGACACTCATGCTTAGTGCAGTTGATGCCAAAATGGCAGATGGGACGAGCACGAACAAGTGGCTGGGGCATAAAGTGCACAAAAGTACACTTCTCGTTCTTACAGGCTCCCTGGTACTTGCAGTTGACGCGTGGAGACATTGTTGTTTGGTTAGTTATTGGTTGTTTGCTTGAAGTTGTTACTTGAAGTTGTTTGTTGATGCAAAAAAGCTTGATCGAAAAGATTCCGATAGAAGATGGTCAGATGTGTCAAATGAAATGGATCTTACAGTCATTTAGAATAATCAATTTTTTGTATGGAACTTATAACGTTTATTCTTTAAGACCATACTTTTCAACTAATTTTAATACAGTGGATGTATACAATTCCATCGCTTTATCTTTCGATTTACCTTTTGTCGAGTTCCACGCTGTCCATTTAGCACGTTCTTTAAAATAAAGCATACTGGGTTCAGGTATATTACAATCGCCTTCTGTACTTTGTTTATATAATCCATATATTTTGAGTAATTCATCATCTGCGGGTCTTTTTTTCAAACCGTTTACTAATTCAGTACTTAACTGAAATTGTTCTTTGATAGCTGACATTACTAATTATTAACTTATAATATTAGTCTATAATTTTTTATTTTAAATTCGAACGTACATACGGTCAGTTTAAAGTAACTTGGGGGATAAAATTATTTGAAAATATTATTAACAACATATTATATAGTAAAATGTGGAAAAAAATGACAGGTGTAATTAAAATTTTTCTTTATAAAAATAAAAAGAAAAAAATATATCCACATGATTTTCATAAAAATGATTTTAACAAAAATGATTTGATTGAAATTGAATTGGATGATATGAACATAAAGTACAACAATTATGATCCATCTGATCCGTATAATCCATTGAATCTCAAAAATGAATTTATGTTATCAGGTCATTGTAATGATGGACTAAATGCAAATTCTATATGTGGTCATGATGATGACATAGAATTTAGTCAGGACGATGATATACACAAATTGATTTTTCACGATTCATATTCAAACAATGTCAATGAAAATAATACCAGTTATTATCAAAATAAAAATACAAACAACAAAATAAATATAATTAAAAAATATATCACATCGACATTCAAAAAATTAAAAAATTGAACATATTTAAATAATATTGATTGTATATCAATAATAAATTAATAAATTAGTAAATTAACTACAAAAACTATCAAGACCGATACATGGAACCGTCAGTAAGTACAGTAAGTACAGTAAGTACAGTAAGTACAGTAAATCCCTTATGGCGTGTATGGGAGCATACCAAACCATTCAAGATACCTAATACTATTTATACGTTAATTGGTTATTCAATAGCTGCACTTCGTACAAATTTTTATATTAAAGAATTAGATATAATGTTAGATGCAGGAATTTCGGGTAATATGTCACCTGATGCCATATTTATAACTCACTGTCATTCAGATCATACAGCCAATTTACCTTTCCACTTGTATACTCAAAAAGATATACAAATTCAAGTATATGTTCCAGATAAATCAATAGAGAATTTTAAAAAGTATGTTGAATCAAGTTTTATGTTGACATATGATGTTAATTCATTGGCCGAGAGTACAACTTATAAATTTTATCCTGTCCCAGATGCTGAAAAATCATTTTTCAGTATTAGTAAGAGTAAGACCAAAAATACAACTAATGTTGAAACATTCAAATGTTATCATACGGTGCCATGTGTTGGCTACGGATTTTCAGAAAATAAACAAAAACTAAAAGAGGAATATAAACAATTACCTGGGAAAGAAATCGCTAAATTAAGAATGGATGGTGTCGACATTTATAATACTATTACAAACTATTTTCTTGTTTTTCTTGGCGATACTTCATACGAAGTTCTCGAGGACAAGGAATTATTAAAATACTCAACTATTATGATTGAATGCACTTTTCTCCTTGAGGATGATTTAGTTAATGCTGAAAAAACAAAACACATGCATTGGAACCATCTGGGACCTTTTGTACTATCTCATCCAGAAATAACTTTCATTGTATATCATTTCAGTCAAAGATACAAAGGAACTGAAATAAAAGATTTTTTTGATAAACAAAATTATCCGAATGTTATTACATGGATAAGTCACTAAATTAATATGTATTTAATAATATTGGATGTTAAAAATAGTTCGGATGTTAAGTTACTTCTTTCGATTATTCAACCTCCCCTCATAAATAAAAATTTTCAATAAATTTTTTTATTAATTTATTTGTTTAGTGGCTGTTTTACTGTTTGACTTTTCATCAATCTATAAATAAAAAATAATTCCGACGCACATCGCTCTAGCAATTGCATGTCCTTATCATATTTTTTAATCAATTACTGTCTTATTGCCTGTTTTAATGATTATTTTAATATTCGAATAATTTAATACTTTATTTTTTTATTCTGAATAATTATTTAATTTTTTTATCGTATGTTTGTTTTATGTTTGTTTTTATGTTTGTTTTTATGTTTGTTTTTATGTTTGTTTTTATGTTTGTTTTATTATTTGTTTTAGTTTCTTATCTCTTGATAGGAAATAATAAAGACTCACAATTGTTAAAAATTGTGAGTGCCGATTAAGGATATCTTAAAAGGCGTGTCAGTCTTTGCTAACAGTCAATGATAGTTTCAGATTTATAATATGTGTTAATATAAATTATTAATTATAACATTTAATCATTTTAATATGTGCAGCTCCATATAATAATTTTAATGTTTAAGTCTACAAATTCACAAAAATCATGAAATATCATTTAGTCTTTCCTAAAGTCAGATCAAATCGTCTGTCAAGAGATGGATAAATAATTCAAATCACGAGGTTGATCATAACTGCGATTATATAAATTATTTATATTAAACTATGCAGTAAATGCATAGTTTGTGGGGTGTTAATAATAATTAGTAAAAATTATTATTATTTATGATTGATGTATGATCTTTTTATTATCAAGGGCTTAGGGTCCAATATGTTTTAAAATCAACTTTTCTATGTCAAGTTATAAAAAAATAAATATAAAAATAAATATAAAAATAAATATAAATTAATGATTTAGTTTTTGGTCTTCCTCGATACTTTTATCTAAATAAAATTTTATTATTGGTCCGAATATGTAAAAAAATCCAACAAAACAGTAAAATACTATTCCACATGTTGACATTTTATAAGTTCCTTGTTCGCCGGAATTATTCATTCTATTATCTGAACAATTTAAATTATCTGAACTATCTGAATTATCTGAATTATCTGAATTATCTGAATTATCTGAATTATCTGAATTATCTGAATTATCTGAATTATCTGAATTATCTGAATTATCTGAATTATTTGGATTATCTGAATTATTTATGGCATTTAAATTTTCTGAACTATCTGAACTGTCCGAACTGTCTGAACTATCTGAACTGTCTGGACTATTTGAACTATTTGAACTGTCTGGACTATTTGAACTATTTGAACTGTCTGAACTATTTGAACTAGTTAAAGTATCGGATGTATTAAGCGTGTTTAATTTGTTTGACGTATTGTCTTCTTGCGTCATAGAAATCGTATTAGTATATTATTATTATTATTTAATAATTGTTTATGTATTTGAGTTAATTTTTACTATATTAGTAATCTATCTATGAAATTAATATGTTTTTTTAATTTATCCAGTTTTATACAATGTAACATTGGGAGAATTTCATCACCATAATAAATAAATAGTGAATAATCGTCACCAACAATTGTAACTAACCCTTCTTCTTTAGATTTTGAATGTACATAATAAATTCCATTTAATTCTTCGATACATACTACAACAAATTTATTGTCATTAATATGTAATCCCTGCAAATATAATGAATTTTTTGAGTTATTATCATTTAGATCCTGCAATTTATCAATATCTGATCGATTTATATCAATACCATTATTATAAACATCTCGATTTTGTTTATATATACAAAAAACTGACGGTAAGTCTACTTTAATCAGAAATCTCTTTATACTATCAACTACAAAGGCTTCCATATAACTTTACTTGATAAATTAATTTTAACGTTGACTATATCTTATGAGGGGTAAATTATTTTTACCTATTCAGACTTATCAATACACAAGTCGATTACACGTTATTCACTGTTAAAAATACATTTGTAATACTGTTCCAATAATTCGTTTAGCAATTCACCATTTCTTTCGTTTTCTATATTATACAAACCAAAATCTTTAAACACAGTTTCCAATAAACTATCCATCATAGTGTTTACATTTCGTAGATTCAGACATACTTTATAACACCAAACAGCATAACCAGTTATTTCTTCGTGAGTCCAATTTTTAGGAGGAGTGCTTTGTAGTGAACTAAGATTTGAGAATTTGTCACCCAATTTGACTAATTTAGATTCATATAAGATATGACCTGGTTCTTGAGTATGTTCAATTTGTAGTCGTTTTCTTTCAATCTTGTGAAGACTTTTATCGTCTGTAACATCACTGACTATTTTCGCAATTTTTTTACCGAATTTAGCTTCAATTTCACCAAGTGACGTTTCGGTATCTTCAACCGTATCATGAAGAAGAGACCCGCATAGAACATTTATATCATTGACACCACATTGTGACAATGTATATGCGACATGAATAGGATGTTCAATATATGGTGATCTCCTTTCATTTTTGCGTCTTTGGTTTCTGTGCTTATGTGCTGCGAAGTCAGCTGCTTTTAATAATAATTGTATATTATTATGTCTTTTAGTTACTCCTTCATCATCATTTACTTTATATGGAATGCTACTATTTTCAGTTATTTTTTTACTGGCAACAAAAATATCTACGCCGAACAGATTTATAATTTCAGTTTGACTAACATTTTTATTCTGTGAGCATTTGAACAAAAGAAATCCGCATAATCCGACAGGATCGACGACACCGTAAAGTGATAATTCATATACTTCTTTAATTACTGGATTAATTGTCGGTTCGTCACCATTGTCGTTGGCTGCGTATAACAATGTTGCATAATTTAAAGCTTTCAACAAACTGTGTGCTCCGTGGCATGTAGTATCAGCATCATTATCATATGTTGTCATTCTAGGTTTTTATGATATGTATGTTTATTATTGATTGATATTAATCTTATGTAATCACCAATATCTATAGATATAATAAATTTCATTTTTTTTGATGTAACCGTTCTTCTAAATATCTATAAAAATTGAAAAAAATAGAATAATCAATAATCAGATAAATTATGTATTCATATTATTATATATCGCGATATTTTTCCCATTAAAAATTAATGCATAAACATAAAAAACTTGTAGATGTTGGGAAAACGCCGTTTAATTCACCTTCGCACTCTCGTAATAGTTCTTTGAGTTCAAAACAAATTATGACAATAGATCCTGAAAATGATTTATTCAAAATGGTTCCAGATAAAAAAATATTTTCTGAACAAGATGTCAATCATGATACCGAACAAGTTATTGAACAAGATGTCAAGCAAGATGTCAAGCAAGATGTCAAGCAAGATGTCAAGCAAGATGTCAAGCATGATACTGAACAAGATAAAAAAATAGAAACACAAATAATTGCAATTAATTAATTTATTTTACTTAAAAAGTGTACTGACACTTTTTCCATGAGACATGATTGCATCAAGAGCACGGGCAAGCAGTTCACTTGCATCGAGTTCGATAATTTTCTTGCAATGTTGAATATTATCATTTTGTGGCAGTGAGTTTGTTACGATCACTGCGAGAATCTTGTCACATTTCTTAATCCGAGAAAGTGCTTGGTCAGAAAATACACCATGAGTCACAGCAACAATAACATCCTTGATTCCCGCTTTTACAAGTTCATTAATTGCTGAAACCATTGTACCCATTGTATCAGCGATATCATCAAAAATAATTCCCGTCTTGTCAATGTAATCGTCCGGATTACCGATAAGAATGGATTTATCAACGGTACCCGGTTGATCATAATCGCGATGTTTATGTAGGATAACATGTTTCATTCCAAGCATTTTCGCATAAGTTTCGACACGTTTAGCAGAGCCAACATCTGGTGCTACTAATACACAATTTTGTTTACCAAGTTCAGAAATATAATTATTCACCAAAAATCTGGCCATATAATTTTTGATGCTCAAATTGTGAAATCCCTTATCGATAAGTCCCTGAAGTTGAGGTGCATGTAGATCAAGACTGATTACAGTGTTGACGTGCATTGAATTCAACATACGTGAAATCACTGCTGCGGCAATAGGAACTCGTGATTTGTCTTTCTTGTCTTGCCGGGCATATGGAAATCCTGGAATAACAGCATGTACTTTGTCTACTTCCGATCGATTGCATGCATCCAAAATAAGCATAAGTTCCATTATATCATCATTAACATGTCCGGTCCTGGTTGAACAAACAATAATTGCTTGCATATTTCGGATGTTCGTTTCGATCTCAACGCGTGTTTCGCCATTATTGAATTTTGTGATTATGGCTTCGCATTGTACAGCACCCAATTGTTTGCTTATTTTTTCGGCGAGTTTTTTACTTCCACTGCATGCAATAACTACAGCCTTATCAGCATGAATATCCATTTTCCAATCTCCAACAAATTGATCTGGTTGTGGGTTCAGAGTAATATTCGTAACCGGTCCAAACATGTATGGTGTAACATGATCATTCGGTCGAATAATAATAATTTTTACTGGACAATCAAGACTATCAATAACTTTCCGTCGAATACTTCTCAAAGGTTCGACATCATAAACAGTAATAAATCCGACAACTTTCATGCCAGCATTTCGTAGGACTTTGTAAGCTGCTTCAATGCTTCCACCTGTCGCGAGAAGATCATCAACGATAAGGCATCGTTTACCGATATAATCGGGATTTTTGATAAGACCAAATGAATCGTCGCTGTATTCAGTACTATAGTTCTCACGGACAATCTTTGACGGATCTTTCTCTGGAGTTTTCGAAATCTTTCTCAGTGGAATATATCCTTTTTTGAATATTTGTGCGAGAGGAGCAGCCAAATGATAGCCACGGCTGTCTAATCCAACAATGTAATCAATATCATCGACATCCAAGGCTGAATCAATTTGTTTAGCACAAATGTCGATAAGCATTTTATTGAGAACATTTTTATCCATCAAAGAACTGATATCTTTGAAAAGAATTCCTTGTTTCGGGAAATCAGGGTATCGTTTTGTACTGTAATCGAGGAACCATTGACACAACACATTGGTAATTTGTTCGCGTCGATCAACATTACCGAATCGTACATCACTCATCCAGTTACCACCCTTTACGCCAAAACGTTTCTCAAGGAAAGATCCATACGTATTCTTCCCGTTCTGGAAGTGTTCGTTAAAAAATTCCTTGGCAAGGTTGTCGTGGAGCTTGACACCGAATGATTTGTAAAACGTAGGATGTTCCAATTCCAACGGTGGATTTTTAATCTCTGTTCCGTCATCGTGTTTACCTGCAACAGCATTGAACACAGCCAGATAACAAACATCTGAAAATCCATTTTCAGAAGTTCCTTCGAGACTATTTTCAATTGCCAAAATAATATCTCCAACTTCGATAGATGTCTTTGAACCCAGCAGAATTTTTACCCGATGATGTGCGCAATTGAGTGCATTATTCAACGGTTGATTAATGGTATCGTTGTCTGAACACTCA
>Ga0206834_1011_pt1 | contig 46269 bp, 35 predicted proteins | sample Alteio_BWOrgCont_30_FD_152854 | JGI IMG/M metagenome (GOLD analysis project Ga0206834, IMG submission 152854) | Enriched cells from forest soil in Barre Woods Harvard Forest LTER site, Petersham, Massachusetts, United States -... | ecosystem: Environmental > Terrestrial > Soil > Temperate forest >...
ACAATGCAGACAATACATACAATTCAGACAATTCAGACAATTCAGATAATTATAATAATTCAGATAATTATGATTCATCGGCTAAAAGATTCAATGATTCTTCCAATTACAATTCTGATGAAATGAAGGGGGGATATAGTGATTCGGAAAAAATTGCAATAAAAGAAATTGAAATTGTCGACAAAATATTAGGCATGTTTCCTGAAATGAAAAAAAGTCGAAATCTTATATTAACAGAAATATTGACACCAAAAAAAATACCAGACAACGAATACACATTAGAAAAAATAATAATATATGGAAAATCTTATTATATCGATAAGTATAAATGTATATTAGATGAAAATATTCAGTTAGTTGGTGTTTGGGAATATAAAACTGGTATAATTAAATATCACATATTTGATCATGATAATATTATTTTTAACGAAATTAAAAATAAATATAAAAATATGAATTTAAAGTTGTATTAAAACTGGATTTAATTAATGTTCTTTAATTAATGGAACAGGTATCAGTTTGTCTATAATGTATGTATCTCTATCTAATTTCTTGGGAAGATTTTCATCGGTAGCAATTTTACCCACCGGATATTGTAAATTGTAATCATAAACAGTACCCGTATCTTGATTATACCAATAATCTTTGGGATCTGAATAAGTTGCATTTCCATTTTCATCTTCAGGAGTGAGTTGAATTACAGATGAAATTTTCATAACTTTGATTTTCATAGTTAGAGCATCAGGACTATTACTTCCGTTATTTATTTTCATATCATCAAACATATCTTCTTTGTATGCTGGACCAATTTGTTCATCAAATAACGATGGTTCTTCGAATTGAAAACATTTATATTCCTGGGCCATCATATTATGTGCTTTATTTAAAACACAATCGATTGCTGCTTCTTTCATTACATCCAAGAAAGATTGTATTAATCCTTCCTTACCTCTAGCTAAATTTTCTATTTGCTGATCAGCTGTCCATTTCGCACCAACTTTTTTACGAATTGATTTATATCTATAAATATCAACATGTCTTTCATCTAATGGAAGAGCCTTATGTGAACATTGACGAATGGCACGCCCTATCATTTGTGTAATACGGACTTCATGCCAATAAGGCTCCATTATATGGACCTGGCGAACATTATTCAAACTGATACCCTCGGCACCAGCTGGAGAAATCATAATAATTTTAACAATTTTGCCGTGCTTATTATTAATATTTTTGTATACCTCCAAATTAATAGATCTTTGTTTTTCATCAATACCACCATGATATTCAACATATCTAAATCCATTGGTTCCTTTTCCTTGGTCTTCATATGAACTAAAACCAAAATATTTCAAATAGACTTTAAAAATTTGTAGACCTTCGACGAGTACATAGTTTGAATATACCAATACAGGACCGGGTGATTTTAATATATTAAATACAATGTTTGTCATTTTAGCCGATGATTTCCATAATGCTTCAAATAGCGATGATTTTTTAGTTTCTTTTTTGAAAAAATCGTCATAAATATCATTATGTTTTTCATGGAAAGATTTGACATCGTCCACTATCGTATGACCACTCTGTTTATCTTTCTTATTTTGTTCTTCCAAATATTGGTCAAATGTATCAACATACATATTCAATTCTTTCATATATTTCTGAACATTAAGAAATTTTGCCGATCCTTTCTCCAATTTTAATTTACCTTTACCCTCATCGAGAATATCAGCATCTTTTTCATCAATTCTAAATTTATTAGGTCTCGGTCTTCCTTCACCAGTAACCCATTGATTGATTTGTGGAAATACAAAATTACATGATTGACGGGTGTACGATTTATATGTCTCAGAACCACCTTTTTTGGCCTTTTTTTGTCTTGCCATGTTATCTTCTATTTCTTCAAAATGTCCGTAAATATCTGATTGGTAATCTGACATTTCAACATCGACGTAATTTAATGTCTTTGACGCATATAAATCAGGAGTTGCACCAATATAATAACTGACAAGACCCATTATACGACGTTGAAACATATTTTTACTTGCATCACTAATTTTATTGTATCCGGCGGATGACATATATACTTGGTTGAATAGTGTTTCACTTTTAGGAAAAATACCCGGACGTAATAAATTAAACAGCAACGCTAATTCGTACGGTGTATTTATAGCAGGTGTACCAGAAAGTAAAATAACTCTAACACCTTCATTTTCTTTTTTATCATTAATTATATGATCATATATTGTTGAAGCTCTACGTCCTTGTTTACTGTTAATATTGGAATAAACATTACGAATAAAGTTGTGGGCTTCATCAACTATGTAAAGTGATTTTTTTGATGTATCAGAATTCTTAACAGCGTCCAAAAATTGTTTGTCAGCAATCGGGGAATCGTATGAGACAAAAATTATATTCTTAAAACGATATTCTAACTCTTCTTTTTGAAGGAACTCCTGTAAATCAGTTATCCATGGGTGATCCCTAAGTGCCGCTTTGATTAAAATGAATACGTTCCATCCCGGCGTATAGTTGTATAAGACGTTGTATATATTGATTGCGCTGGCGGTTTTTCCTGATCCAAGGCCATGAAACACCAATGCATCGTGATACGGTGATCTATAATCTAAATATTTACTCAAAAATATTTGATAAGCCCTTAATTCTTTGGATTGTGTTATATTACAGGGATCTTCACCCTCTGCTCTCATGATTTCTGGTAGTTTATATTGTGGGAACGAATGTAATACATAAGATGGAAATAATCTACCGTTGACTTTGAGATCAATATAATTATTCTGTCTATCCGACATGTTAATTGTTATATTATAATTAAATATAATATATATAAACAATTTTAAATTAAACAAAATATATTACTGAAATAATAAAATATGATCATATTCTATCAAAAAATCGATCCATAATAGTTGTATTTTTTCTATTTTCATAATAAATTCATTTCTTAAATAATTTCTTTTTTGATTATGAATCCATCTAGCCATAGCTAAAACTTCACTATCAGTTGATCCTCGTGATGGCGTACAATGGTGTTCATTAATATATTCTTTAACCTATCATATTATATCATTAAGTGATTATTCAATGATATAAATCTTATTATTTTATTTTAAAAAAGTTTATTTTGAGCATACAATCAACACCTGAAATAAGCATATTATATCAATCTACCATGTAAATTCAATAAAACATTTATCATCATTCTTTGATAATCTCAATTCAAGATCGTTAAATGTTTTATTATATTTGATATATTCATAGATAAATTCAGCATCCTTTTCTTCATATGAATATATTCTATTACCTGTTTCCGCTACTTTAAAAAGACTATCATTAATACCATCTATGTATTCATCGTTAACGATTTCTTTGCATATATTGTTATAATGATCAAATAATTCATTGTCATGTGCATTCAATGATTCGTATTGCAACCAATAACCTAGACCGTCACATTTTTTTTTCAGATTATAATTTCTTCTTAATTTATTAGATAAAATTACGTGCGTGACATCATCTCTACCCATATTTTTAAACAGTTCCGTATCCGTAATATATGCTTCTAATTCCATTTTAATACTATTATTACTAACAATTATTGTATAACCGTTCCCTGGTAAATATATTTCTTCATAATTTATCAAATAGTTAGTTTTATCGATTACATATTTGTCGTCTGTGACAAAATTGGAAACCACAATGCCAAAAATAACACGTATTTTTTTGTTCGTGATACATTCTTTGAGAATATTTTTGATTTCATCGTATATTTTACTTATTATTTTTTCATTATATTTTGTACTCAATTCATTTAAACTTTTTTTGGAAATATCGAATTTTTTAGGTAAAACATTATTCTCTGTATTATCTTCAACAGATGCAGTACTTTGATTAAAATCATTGTGCGAAGGAAATTCGTATTCAGAATTTTGAATACAATTTGGATCAGCATTTAAATCTGAGTTCGCAGTTAATTTAGAATCTGTTTTGAACAAATTAAAGAAATTCATTCTTGTAATTTATACTCTAGTTATATAAAAAATTATACTAATAAACATACATAAAAATATATTCGTCTATAATTGGGTTATTTATTTATCACCTAAATTTAATACTAAAATATAAATACAATGTCACAAGATAACTCTTTGACAACTGTCAATAGTACTGATAGTACTGAATGTATTGATCGTATTGATACCCCAATTGAACTGTATAACGATGTTCCTTCTGATTCAACATTAAATTGTGATAAAAAGAAATATAATACAGAAGATTTCTTACCGAAGGTGATGAATCTACCGAACGAAGATATTAGTTATGATTGGTTTGAACCATTACCAGAAAATATAACTGTTAAAAATAGACATTTACATTTGATTTCACCAGTAAAATATTTAGGAGTAAATACAGGAGATGGACCACGTAATTATCGAGATTTGAGAAGCTTACCGACCGCACCAAAAATAACTGTATCTCCATGGTTACAAAGCACAATAGAACCTGATAAAACATTAAAAGCTATAACATCCGAAGAAACAGAAACAGAAACAGAAACAAAAAATGAAGATTTACTTGATAAATGTATAACAAAAGAACGACTTGAACGCTGGAGATATCAACCTGATCATATACCCAAACCTAAATTGATAGTTAAACCATGGGAAATAAATACTGCTGATACTATTTCTGTTACCGATGAAAGGAAACATTATAATAAATTGAATATGCTAAAAATAAAATATTTTATTTCAGGTGTCGGTTGTACACTTTTAATCTATTCTGTTTATCGTTATTTGATAGGTAATCATCTTGATTAAATACTTTATTTTAATAATTTTATTTCAAGAATTGTATTTCAAGTGTAGATATAAACCCTTGAAATATTAAATAAATAAAAATTAATCATATTCTTCATAAATTTCCTCTTCGTCACTTTCGTCATCGTTAAGCACACCGTATTTTTTTAGAGCATTTTGTGCTGCTATTTGTTCCCCACGCTTTTTCGAACTGCCTGTACCATGGCCTGATACATTATTACCGAGTCCTTTAACATACATGTTGAAATATTTCTTACTATTCTTTTCAATGATTTCAACCAATCCATATTCTGGATCTGGCCATTTCATTTTATGATGAAACTGTAAAAGTAAATCTTTATAATTTGTTTCGTTATATATCATATCGGCTAAATCAATGTGTTGTTCAACTATATTAATGACAAGTTTTTTACATAAATCGTAATCACGTTTTGAATCATCAAATAACGCTCCCAAAAATGATTCAAATGTATCTTCAAATATATGATCATTATTGTCTCTACCTCCTACTTGCTCGATATTTCGGGCAATTAAAACATATTCATGCAATCCAAGCGTTCTAGCTAATCGCGCCAACGTCGTTCCGTTCTCTATTTTAGTTCTCAATTTAGTCAAAAATCCTTCATCTTTATCTGGATATCTATCGTATAAATATTCTGCCAAAAATGAATGAATAATAGAATCCCCTAAAAATTCCATTCTTTCATAGGATTGATCTCTTAATGGAATTGCTAATGTGGAATCACTAATGGGTTCTATTTGTTTTTCTTTGACTAGTTTTACTACTTTCAATAAATCTTTAATTGTATTCTCCAAATATTTATCTTTACCACCTAAATCAATATGTTTATCTCTAGCCATTTTAATTAATGAAAAATCCTTTTTTAAATAAGAGGTATGTGTCATCGCTCTTTGAAAAAAACTTAAATTATTAACCGTATATTCAATATCATATCTGGCTAATAAACTATTAATAAACTGTTTTGTAATAAACTTATTTTTTTCATTTAGGATGTACAATGGATAATCAATTGTATCATCATAATCTTGATCCATTAAATTTAACTATTTATTATTTTTAATTATTAGTTATTTTTAATATAACACTATGAATCTTTAAATTATATAATAATTTATTAATTAATTATTATAAAATCAACTTTTTTTAAATAAATTAAAATGCATACGTTTTTGTGTCATAAGCGAATCCAGGAATCGAATCTCCGTCATCATCATTTACTTCATTCATTTTATTATTCATATTATTCTCTAACGTTTCCTTAATGACTTTATTGATGTAATCATTGTAAATTATCATGTTTGTATCATAATTACCGATATGTTTTTTTGGAACATTAGCTAAAGTTTCAATTACCTTCATGATTTTATTATTAGTCTTTATCTTAAGGCTGGCTATATAGTTTAATAAAATATCAAGTTTATCTTTATTTCCTCTAAAAAATTCAACATAATCCCACATTTGCTTAAACTTTGGTAGTGATTGTTCGAACCATTTTTTATCTCTATTGACCATTGTACAATTGCATGTATCCATTCTCCAATATGTCACTTTATCAATATACAAGTATACTATTTTTTCATTTTCGACGCGCGTGTGTGTTTTTGATGTCATTTCAGCTAGCCATATATCACATTCTTGTGGTGTCATATTAGCTCTAGGCGGATATACATAACTTGCATATTCGTATTCTATATCCCATGGTTTCATTTTAAGCATTTTTTCTGTTTTTTCGATAGGTAATAATTGAATTAAACATCCTTTTTCATGTCCTGTTGTTTTTGATCTGAATGGTTCTTTTGGATCAGTGTCATTCAACCAAGCCTCTCTATCGGAATATTCACCAATACTGCATTGCCAAAAATCGCATTCGTCGAGATCACAACATTCCAATTGGAGCTGAACTTGGACCCAGTAATATTCAATATGATCAAATATATCACCTTCAAAAATAATTTTACGTGATATCGGACATTTAATTTCAACCATCCTACCAACATATTCAGTAAAATGCTTTTTATCATTTTTGTAAAAACCAACAATTCCATCAGGACTTGCGCCTATGTAGTTATACACAGGATGTCCTAGCAAACCATATTCATCTACGATGACATTTAGTCTGTATTCATATATTATGATGGCAATTCTTTCGAATTTTTTTCCGTGATGTGTATATTTATTGCCAGTAAAACCAGTGTCAGTTGTTTTTTTAAGTAGGAATTTGTACTGAGGTTCATTATGGTTGACTCCCAATACACATCCACCATCAGAAGCAGTCATCTTCTCATTTCTCATTTTATACCAACCCTCTGTTCTTTGTTCGGGACTTTCAATACTAAGAAGTTTCTTTACTTGTTGTTGAATTCCAAATAATCGTTCATCGATTAAGTCATTATATTGTTCACCATGAACCCAACTAGATGCAAACGGAATGTATTTGGAGTCCCTCACAGGTGTATACACATCAATAGGATATACATATTTTGTTAAATCTGAATTAGAAATAAACCCTTTCACTTTACCCAATGCCTTGTATGTTTCGGATTTAGTTAACGGTTTATCGCTGACTTTACTTGAGTCATATTTATTCTTAGTGAACGTTGCGACATTTGAATTTGAATCATCAAACATGTTCAAAACGGAATTTGTATTAGACTTTGACGTTTGTACTTTGTCAGGTTCTGTTATATTTTTTGGTTTAATAACAGGGACTAATATTTTTCTCTTGACCATTATTATTTTCTTTTTTTTGGGTGTATCAACAGAATTTTCTACAGTTTTAATATTAGATTCTGCGACAATTTCTGTATCATTCTCGATATTATTTACTTCCATATAATCATTGTTAACATAATTATTATCTAATTGATTATTTTTAATTGGTAGTTTTATCACCTCTGGTAGTTTTATCACCTCTGGTAGTTTTGTCATCTCTGGTAGTTTTGTCATCTCTAGGGTTGTTACTTCGGGTATAACACTTTCTATTATTTCTTGTTTTACTTTTTCCTCACCAACAGGTTCTTTTTTATATGATTCCATGAAATGTTTTATAGTATTGTAAGGTAATTTTTGTTTGTCGGCAAGAGATCGTATAAGTTCATTATAATTTGCGCGTGTCATCGTTTGTCCTGCATATTTTTCTCGTAATAATCGTCTTATACTATTTTTTTGTCTTGTTGTCATTACAACAATGTCAGATGCAACAACATTATTAGAGGATATATTTATGTTATTTCCCTCGTTGATAACGGGACCATTTGTCATTAAATATTAATTCACTATTATATACCATTATAATTAAGTTTTTAAATAAGCGCATAATTTATTCAACTTTTCAAGGAAATTAACGAACATACAAATATGTGAATATTCACTGAGTATAATAAAATTGAATATAACAAAACATATAAACATAAACGTATAATTATTACTCAACATATTATATTCAACAGAATGACAGACAATGAATATAGAAAACCATTACAGACAAAGGTCGGGATAGCAATTACTGGGTCAGTAGATTCAGGAAAATCGAGTTTGCTAGGTGTTTTAAAGTACCGTGTCCTTGATGACGGTAACGGCTCTGCGAGAGCTAAAGTTGCAAAACACCCACATGAGGTTTCTAGTGGCAAAACTTCTGATGTTTCAACGAGGTTAGTAGAGTGTGAAGATAAAGAACACGGTGTAACATTTATTGATCTTTGCGGTCATGAAAAATATTTGGGAACAACCGCTGATGGTATACATCGTTATTTTCCAGATTATGCAATTGTGGTAATAGGAGCCAACAGAGGAATACTTAAAATGACACGTGAACATTTAGGTATTTTATGGTATTTAGAAATACCTGTGCTGATAGTTATAACTCGCGTTGATTTAGTTGCGGGAACGCAAATTTATACAGATACATTAGAAAGTATCGTTAAACTTTGTAAAAAGGCTCGTAAACAGGCAACAATTATTAACACTGATAAAGATTTTCCATGTGGAACTCCTGAAGAAGTCCTCGAAAGAAAACAAGGACTTGATTCAAAAGAAACGGATGCATCTGAAAAGATTTTGAAAATTGCTGCTGAAATGGGTGAAACAAAAAATCTTGTACCGATTATCACAGTATCGAATACGACTGGTTATTATATAAAAACACTCAGAACATTCGTGGAACACGTCAGACCACGTCAATTGTGGGACGCATCAAATATGGAAGGATCTATAGTTTATATCGATCAAGTATTTAATCCTGTAGGTGTTGGTGTCGTCATCAGCGGTATTGTGAAAGGTAAGCCAATTAAAATTGGTGATATTATATATTTGGGACCCAGTGGCAAAGATTTTATACCTGTGAGAATTAAGACGTTTCACAATGACAATCGAGAAGATATCACTGAACTTTCTGATCATCAAAGAGGATGTATATCGATTGCATGTATAGATAAAAAAATAGAATTTGGTAAATCATTTGTTAAAAAGGGTATGATTGCCATCAAACCAGAAAAATATGCATCAAAAGTGTGCTATAGATTCGAAGCAGAAATAGAGATATTACACCATTCATCAACAATCAGATCAAATTATTCTCCGGTTATTCATTACGGACCTGTCAATCAAACTGCAAGATTAACAATTAAACGTATACAAAAACATAATCAACAAAATACGGAAACAGAAAATACACAAATAGAAGAAAATACATTAATAGAACCACCAACTCATTCGGAACCCACTGAGGCGGCGTTGACAACAGGTGATAAAGCAATTGTTGATTTCAAGTTTAAATTCAAACCAGAATTTATGGAAACATTCGATGAAACAGGTAAATATTTCTTTTTCAGAGAGGGGACAACAAGAGGAAGAGGAAAAGTATTGAAGATACTTCCCGTTATGCAAGATCAAGATCCAAATCCTGATCCAATGAAAAATAAAAAACGTGTTTTCAGACAAAGACCGAAAACAAATAGAATACAAATTAATCAACCGACTCAAAATAATCAAAATCAAAATCAAAATCAAAATCAAAATCAAAATCAAAATCAAAATACAGATATGTCAACTATGCCAAAAGTATCACATACACAAAGAAGGAAAATAAAAAAACCTAACATATCACTTGATTAGTTTTAATTAATATTGATCAATAATATTTTATTTAACGACTTCGATGAGTTTAACATATGTCATAAGACGATCTTTACAACAATAACGATCCAAACCAATACTATTAACTAAATTCATTTTATCTTTATCAACATCTTCTTGCGATTTGTATTTACCCATTTCTTGATTTTTACAAATTTCAGCTAAATGTTTTTCATAATATAATTGTTTGTCACCCATTAAGGTTCTACATGTCGGACATCTGATGTATAACATTTTAATTAATTTATATAGTTATCATATATAATATAACTATATCTTTAAAGTTATTTAATTAAAAATCAATTTTTTAAATATAAAATATAAAATAATATAAAAAATGGGACAACAAGGATTGAATAATTTTGATTATGCACAAATAAAGGGATTTAAAACACCATATTTAAATTCATTAGAAGGTATGAGTAATCCCACGAATGAATTTGATACAAATGGTAATGATAATTTTGATGTTAATGATAAATTTAATATAAATAAATTTAATGCGGCATTTGAAAAAAATATTGAGGCGACAACTCAAACAAATAGAGATCTAGAATCTGCCAGATTGTCCAAATTAAATTTACAGAAGCCGGAGGTCAAGCCGTATGAATTATCATTTTCACAAATGTTAATTGGTATAAAAGACACATGGTTTGGATTAACTGATGATCTTTTACAGAAACAATATTATATCGAAACATTTACAAAACAAAATAGACTATTTTTCATAGGACTTACAATTATACTAATTATAATAATAATATATCTTTATGATATTATATTTGCATCTTACGATGAAAATTATACAACTCAAACAAATATAGCAGAAAAAAAAATAGTTGAAATTCATCATATTTATTATGATAGTTCAGGAAATCAACTATCAAGACCTTCAGTTACTTCTGAACAATATATACAAGAATAAATAAATTAAATAAAAATGAGTAATTTAGTCATGTAGTAAGGGAGATTGTAATATTAACAAGTCATTCATTTGTGGAACATCAATAATATCGATGTCGTATGTGGGGTAAATTTTGTATTGATGTGATTTGAGTTTTTTGATTAGTGTATTGCATTCTTTTGTCGGAAACATATATACTCTTAACCTGACAATTTCAGATAATTCATTGAACACGACGATTCTTACATCATAATATCCGGTTTTTGGATTCTTAAATGAACATATTTGGTAAAATTTATACATTTTTTTAGGTGGATCATACTTTAAATCATCATTATCTCCTCTTTTATGCTGATTGCCTGCGAATTTATCGACAAAATTAAAATTATTGTTTTTTGACATTATATATAATATATGTAAGACAATAAATTTGTTAATTTACTTCAACTACAAACCTAAAAATTTTAAAATTTAATAATTTAATAAAAAAATGTTATTAATAGGGAGCATACAATTGTACTTCAGAAAAATTATCTATTAAATCTGTGTAAAAATTTTCTGGTTTAGGCCATGCTTCTTTTGTATTAATTTTTGAATTATTGGTAAATCCCGTTTCCATATTGTATCGTTGATTAATAATATAAATTTTATCGAGATAAATATTCATTAAATATTCTAATTCATCTCGTGCACGATCATTTTTATCAATAATAAATTTACGTTCTTCAATTTCAACAGAAAAAAGAATACTATGTAGTGCATTCAGCGCATCGGCTTTTCTTTCGACAGCGATATCGTAAAAATATCCTGCTAATTTTGGCGATGATATTGAATTTTCATATAAAATAATCATGTCATCAATCGAATCAGTTAAATCTTCATAATTTGGAGGTGAATAACCATATAATTCTTGGATACTAAATAAGAAATCATTGAAATCTGGATAATCACTGATTCTGCCATCTGGTGGTCTACGCAATGTATCTTTTATTTCTGCATTTATTTCAATTTGTTCTTTTTGTTTACTTTCCTCTTGATTTATATAAAAAATAACAATACATGCGAGAACCAATCCCAAAATTATATTAAGTCCTATAACTAAATTGATAAATATTGCAAGGAATATTATAATTATGACAACATATATGAATAGTGTTGTGTTATCTATATTATCAAACACTGTTAGGTCCATTTATAATAAAAATTGATAAATAAAAATATAATTTGAATAATATGTTTAAGTGTTATATATTATATTATCATATTATCTTATTATCTTATTAGTATAGCCAAATATCATGGACAACCCAACAACTGTAAAAGAAGATATTGAACAAATAGTGCGATCATTACAAATATATCGTTTTACAACAGAATTAAACAACATAAAAATATTAGAATCCACCGAAATTAATGACGAACGAATAATACGTCTCGAAACAATTTTAAACACATTAACCGGAAAATCTAATGGAGTTCACATAAATAGAAAAGAATTTTTCTCATCGGTAGACAGCGCCGTATACAAATATCCTTGGAGAAAATTACCCGAATTCCATAAAAATGTAAAACTAAAAGAATATATAAGAGAAAAATATAGTGACAATATTGGTGAATTAGAAAAATTATTACTCAGTAATTCAGAATTAAATTCTGATAAGTGTGTTACTTATAACCAAGAAAATGCAAAAATAGATGATATTCAAGTTTTGAAATATGATGATTTAAGTAAAAAATACAAGATAGAAATTACAAAGCCAAAGGCAAAACCAAAAACAAAAGTTACACCAAATGACACAAAGATCGTAGTCAAATCAAAAATAACCAAATCATAAAATTTTAGTGAGTCAATATATTTTTTGATAAAATGATTTAAAATAAGAAAACATAATTAATAATTATAAAAATATTTAAAATAAGATGGATTACAATAAAATGACTCATGATGAGTTATACCAAGCACATAGAAAAATAGTGCCCATTGAACAAGTTAAAAATGATTTATTATTCAACGAGCTTGATACATTAGACGAACATATAAATAAAATAACTGATTTCAACGGATGTATGACATTTATGGAAAATACATTCAAAAGATATCCTCCGATGATAACCAATGCACAATTAGAAGATGATGAGTGGACATTTCATGATAATAGTAATAAACAAGTATTAAAATATCCTCTTATGCCGAATGAAGTCATCTATGAAAATTCAGTAAAATCTGTACATAAAATGGATTTAAATACAAAAAATTATTTGCTTAAAATGAATAAATATTTTAATAATCATATTGATAAAAATAAATTTAAGATAATGTTGCGAATTATTGATTGGACTGATAATATTTGCTGGGTAATATTCAAATTGACAAATAATAGCCAAACGATTAAAAATAGTTAAAAAAATAAGATAAATAAAAATTGATAAATTTGTTTATTACACATTTTATTATATGATAAATAATATCATACAATATACATTTAATTATAACAATGAGAAACTTCTATGCAAAGGAGTATCCGGATGAAAACGACATTATTATCGTTAAATTAACTGATATTCAAGACAATGGTATTTACGGACAATGTATTGACTATCCCAAATTACAAATTTTTTTAGTTTCGACTGAAATAACAAAAAGGAAAGTACATTTGGCAAAATTCTTTTCACCAGATAAATTATATCCTATGATTGTTTTGGGTGTAAATACATCTGGTGATGGAACAGGTAGTGTTGATGTTTCATATAAAAAAATAAATGAAGCAGATAGAACGAGTGCTTTAGAATTATTCGATAGTAGTAGCAAAATATATGATTTGGGATTGGAAATTATGGATTTTTATGACATGATTTATAAAAATAATGATTCAAATAATATGATAAATAAAGAAGAATTGTTTAAATTAATAATACAAAATAGATTAGAAGCAGTCAAATCATCTGAAATAAAAATAGATGAAATAAAAGATATTTATTTAGATTTCTTAGAAAATCCGCATAAAATATTTGACCCTGTTAAAGTAATTGAACAATATAATAATGAGGAATTGGATGTGTTCATTGAAAAATATACAGAAGACATTGCAAAACGATTACATATTTCTGATATAGTCGCATGTTGCGATTTCTCACTCATTGTAATCACAAACGATGCCGTTAATAATATAAAACGTATTTTAACAACAAATTTTGATACAGAAGATAATGTAGATTGCGAAGTATGCTATATTGCGAGTCCAAAATATAGATTACAAGTAAAAACAAAAACAAAAACGCAAGCATTCGATAAATTAGAACAAATGTCACAAATTTTAGAAAACAATACCAAACAATTCGGAGGAACACTAAATAATCCTAAAAAGTTTGTCATCACAAAAGATAAACAATATTCATTATCAAATCTAAATAAAACATCGCAACTTATCTAGAATTAATTACTTGGAATTAATTATCAATCGATATGCTTTTTTTTAATAAGAGTGTTTTATTATCTTTATTTATTTTCAATGTTTTTCCATTTGATGTATAGACATACCCATCGATTGTAAATTCCCCGTTATGTAGTTTGTCATGACATTCATTACATAATACAACAAGATTCGACATGTCATTTTTACCAACGTGAGGTTTTTCAACAGAGTAACCGTTTATACAGTCTTTTTGAAATAATATATGATGTGTTTCTAATGGACTAATATGCATTTTCTTATTTTTTTTTCCACATATTTTACACTCATCTAGTATTAAATTCGGATTATATCTTGATGTAACACCACTCGTTATTCCACCATATTCGTTCAATAGTTCATTTTTTATTTCTGTAGCTAATTTAATGAATTCATTATCTTGGATAATATATTTTGCAACGACAACACCATAAATCGGTTCACCAGGTCCTTCTTTAAGGTGTCTGTCATAAATTAATGAGTTCGTTTTTGCATCATATTTTACTGATATATGGTATGATTTGACATTTTTTAAATCAGTAATACGCTTCATCGTTGCTATCTCATGCAAATGGGTCGTAAACATAAAACTGGATGACGTTTTAGATAAATTAATGATTGTTGATGCTACAATAGCATTTCCCGAAATATGTTCTGTTCCTCTACATACTTCATCACCTATGACTAATGTTCTTGGTCCAGCTCTTTTCATAATTGCTTTTAATTCTATCATTTCAACAATAAATGACGATAAACCTTTGAATAAATTATCGTTTCCTGTTATACGTCCATACAACATTTCATATGGCGAATATACATATTGGGATGCTGGAACAAATAATCCCGCTTGTGCCATTATTATACTCAAACCGAGTGCTTTCATTACTGTTGACTTACCACAAGAATTAACTCCATATAATAAAATACCTTTCAAATCGTTTCCCAATTCTATATTGTGTGGTATATATTCATAGTCAATTATTCTTTCAACAATTGGATGTCTTAATTGTGTTATTTTAACGAAACTATTGTTTGGGTTAACAGAAATAACTGGTTTTTTATAATTGTATAAAATTGCAGTTTTTGCGTTTGATTTAACATAATCAACAAATCCCACAAAAGGAATAATTTCTTTGATATATATATTGAACTCAATAACAAACGATTGTAATGATTCAAGATAATAACCAAATGTCAAATCCCCGAGTTTTCTTTCAATTTCATCTTCTTCATCCATAGAATCTGAATCTGAGTTATTTTTATTGTTACCAAGACTTACACTAGGAATTGTTACTTTTGTATTATTTTTATTTGTGTTATCAAAATGTAAGTCGTCAAGTGGTATTTCTTTATTTTTTATTGTTATTGATTCTACATTTTGCATATTTATCTTTAACATTTCAGAACGTGCTTTTGACATAGTTAGATAATATCCATCTCTATCATTTCTTTTGACCATTATTTTATTTTTTTTAGATTTGTTATTTGCTTTGTTATCATCAACATAATCACACAATACTTCACACAATTCATTAATAAATTCTAGTTCATCTTTCATTTGTGCTCTAATTTTATCAATATCTTTGTGAATTCCAGGTAAGAAAAATGTATCTGTGATATTACCGATAGAATATTTTTTCATTTCACTCAATACAAATGTTTTATCTATTTTTTTATTAAACTCAATCAACTTATTAATTGTTATTTGTTTTGGCATAAATTTAGTATCAATATTGTTTTTCCCAGTAAATTTTTCAAGTAATTTATTGTATAATTTAATGATTTCATTAAAACTATCATACATATTTGCCAATTCGAATGGTCCGAGTCTTAATAATAACATTTTTCGATTGAGTCTCTCTATATCTGATATTCCATTAAGATTTTCTTCAATATTTGTATAAAATTTATTTTCTTGAAATAATTCTGTAAGATTATAAATTTTATTTAGTTCAATGTGTGATACATAGGGACTAATCAATCTGTCTTTCAATAATCTATATCCAATTGCTGTTGATGTATTATTTACAACATCAAATAATGATCCAATATTATTAACTTTATGAATATATTCATCGCTGACGTTGGTGACAACATTTAATTGATGAATTGCATTATTTCCAAGAATTAATCGGGTATTATCAATATACTGCTCTGGTCTATTTATGTCATTCAATATATTTTCATTATGGTCCTTGGCAAAATCCAATAATAATAATAAACTCAAGCGTGCATAATCCATTCTATCCATATCGAGTTCTTCAATTGGTGATAACATGCTATTTATTTTATAAACGGTAGTCAAAAATGTATTTTGAAAATTTATACTTTTATAGTTCTTCTGGATCTCTTTTTTAATATTATAATTCCAATTATCTAATTCTAAGTAATTAATTATTTTATCCAAATTATTTGTTCCTTTTGAATTTTTGCCATTATTTTCGTAATAAACAATAATTTCAGATGGTTTAACACTATTGATAAATCTATTAGTTTCATCTAGGGCAATATGTTCATCACTTTCTGTTGATAAGGATTGATGTATGTATGTTTTTCCTGTAGACAAATCTATAGCAGAAACACCCGAACACATTAAATATGTTCCGTTTCGTTGCTTTTCTTCTTCCAGATAAATACACATCGTAAAATTTGTATCATTTTTTTCTATATTGTCAATGTATGTACCCTTAGAATAAATGTTGGTAACTTTACGTTCTGGATTTGGTGGGGGAGTAACCTGATCTTTGATTACAACAGTATAACCATTATTTACTAATATTGTTATAAATTTTTGACTAGCAATCATGGGAAATCCCATCATGAAAGGATTTTTTTCATCAATGTCAGGAATAGATTTATCCTTCCTTGTACATAATATATTAACCAATGATGATATATGTTGCAGATTTGGACCTCTTTCCCTTGTACTATAACATTCATAAAAAGATCCAACTTGCATCAATACAACAGTTTTATCACCGTATTTTTTTTTATATGTTTCATGATCAAGTAAATATTCTTGAGTTATAGTCATATCGTCTTTTTTACTATTTTTATTCTTATTATTTTTATTATTTTTATTACTATTAACCTTACCTGTGTTCATTATAATTTTATAGTTTTATTAATTTACTTAATTGGGTGTTTTATGATATATTAATCATATGTATGTCTCTTTAAATTATTTAATTTACAAAATCTAAAAGATTTTTTGTGTAAAACATACTATATGTTGCTTATGTTTTTACAAAATCTAAAAGATTTTTTTGTGTAAAACATACTATATGTTGCTTATGTTTTTACAAAATCTAAAAGATTTTTTTGTGTAAAACATACTATATGTTGCTTATGTTTTTACAAAATCTAAAAGATTTTTTTGTGTAAAACATACTATATGTTGCTTATGTTTTTACAAAATCTAAAAGATTTTTTTGTGTAAAACATACTATATGTTGCTTATGTTTTTACAAAATCTAAAAGATTTTTTTGTGTAAAACATACTATATGTTGCTTATGTTTTTACAATACTTTATTCGACGCGTACTTTACACATATTTTTTATAGATATGTATAATAATTAATAGATAAAAATATAATAAAATATAAGACAATGAGAAATATACCATTATTAATTTTTGATTTATTGTGTTTACCGATAACAATTGTAAGAATGATTTTAATTTATTTTAGTGGATCGCGATATGGAATAAGATCCATGGAATTTATGGATGTTATGTTACATTCTCATAATAAATATTTTAATCAAACAAACAAAATTATGACTGTTGATACAATGAATGATGATATACGATTGAGTATAAATCACTCGTCGAGATTAAATGAAATTAGTTCCAAAATAAAAACAGAAATTGAACAATATAAAACAGCCACAATGAATGAAATAAATCAAACCAAACAATTACAAATAAAACAAATCGAGGAAATTAAAACTGCACAAATCGAATCGGTAGAATTTAATCTTCCATTGAATTTGAACGTTGGAATTAATCATGAATCATTTATTCCACCGATCGATACAACTCAATTAAAACCAATTCAAGTGGTTCATGAACACATTGTTTATAATGAATTAGATAAAATTAGCCCAACACAAACTCAAACAGACCAATCAAATAAAATATCAAACAACGTTTTCAGCAAAAATAGAGATAAAATAAATATAAAGTTAGCAAATAAAATGAACGATGAATTAAAACAAAAACTAGATTTTATGTCATTCGATGGAGATATAAATAGTATAACAGAATCTGAATCTGAATCTGAATCCGAATCTGAATCTGAACAAGAAACAGAAACAGAAATAGGAACAGATTCAGATTCTGAATCGGAATTGGAAACTGAAACAAAAACAGAGACGGAGACATCAATTATAACAGAAATGTAGACAAATTAATGTTATTATATATTATTGTATATTTTTGCATTGTTAAAAATTCATCATTAACGCCAGTAAAATTTTTTGTTGACTTTTTAATTTCTTCTAACAATGTTCGAATTGAATACTCAGACATTATATATTTTGCATATTTATATATATAAAATATAATTTTAATTAAGTAATCAAATATTGATTGAGTGACATAAAAGTAATTATTTTTTGGTATCCTGTATGGTATGTTTAATTATACTGAGTAATTTTTTATGAATACCATCTTCGATAAAATATTCATTTTTATGCAAATCATACCAATTAGAATTTGTACTATCAATAAAATTACTTAAAATACGTCTCATCGTATTTTCTGTCAGAATATATTTTTCGATGTAATCTATTATTTTTTCAATATCTTGATCAGTTTTATGTTCTTCAACACGTTCAGTTAATTTAACGTCATTACCGTGAACTTTAAAATGATCTAAAACATCAACCATATCATCATACAACCATTTATCGAGTGTTTTATATCTAAAATAATTTGTGACACGTTTTTGTACTTCAGAATCTTTATTCAAATCGAGGAATGATGGTAATGAAGTGGTTCCCGGTATCAAAACAGTTGCTCCGATTGGTGACATTGGTAGAACACCAATAGGACTTAATCCATATGAATCAACAATTGGAGTATAGAAAGTTGATGATGGGAGAACATTAACGGATGAACCGACAACTGGATTATAAAATGTCGATGGTTTAATAATGGAGTTATAAAATGGTGCGGCAGGCATTAAATCAACCATTACATTATCACTATAAAATGCAGTCGGAGTAAGAGGTAGTGGTGAATCACTATATGCGACAAAATTAGGCGTAATTGTGTTAATAGTATATGACATTTATTAATTTATATAACTATATAATAAAATAAAATTATATTATTAATTAAATTAAATTTAATTATTATTCAACTGTATTTTTAATTTTATTTTCAATATAAACGATTAAATCATTCCTTATATTCATTACATGATGTTGGATTTCTGTCCATTTATCTTTACGATGTTTAAGATACTTCATTAAAAATTTAAATATTTCGTCATTTGTTATGAATTTCGATTTTATAAAATTATATTTAATTTTTGCATCATCTTGATTAATTTCTTTTTCTTCTTGTTGATCTTGTTGATCGTGTTGATCGTGTTGTCTACTCAAACGAATTTTACCATCATGCATATCAACATATTTTTCTATATTTTTGTAAATTTCCGGCATCCAAATTTTATTAATCATTTCTATAAAAAAATCAACTGTGCGATGATCAATTATGTTTAAATCCTTCCCGTATGCCGCTAAGGCGCAATCTATTATACGTAATTTTGTGAAAGCAGGTAAATATTTTTTTTCACTGACAAAACTTATAGCATCCTCGTATGAATATATATTATAATAAATTTTAAGGAATTGTGCATCATTAAAATCGATATTGGGTGTTAGTATATTTATCTCAAATTCTTTACCCGATAAATCTTTTGTTTCAGTAGGTTGATAACAAATATCGGTTGTCAATGTTGTTTTCTTACCAGTATCTCTATCTATTAACTCCCACTGTCTTACAGGACAGAATGGATTGTTTCTATCCGTAACGTATTCAAGAGTTACAGGATGAACAATAGTTGTGCCCGCTTGATAACAAGGTCCAATACATTGAAAATTATTTTTACTTTTGGGATAAGGTTTATTATATGATTCCATTTAAATTATATTGATATAATAAAAATAATACACATAATAGTTATTTAACTGCGAATAATAAAAATTGAAAATAATGAATACTTATATTTGTCAATGAATGGATAATTACCATCATTACCATCATTACCATCATTACCATCATTAACATTATTACTGTTAATAATTAAATTAAACAATTATTTTATCAATATGGAATCTTTAAACATAAATAATATCAATTTACAAAAAATTCATTTACTTAAATGTAAAAATGACGAAACTTTAAGGTTATTAATACCACTAATATACTTTTGTATCGAATTTTCTTGGAATTGTTTTCTAAGAAAATTTGATGAAGAATACGGATATTTCAGCTATGTACTGGGTGTCGTGGCTTTATGTATTACACCCTTCCTTTTAGTAATTGACATTTTGAGCTATTTATTCAGATTGATAGTTGTAACTTACTTAATCGTAAAAAATAAAATAAAAATTTATAATATCAGTAAAAATATGTTAAAATTATAGAAGATCATTTTTTCCCAATGAATCAACTAAATTTTTAGTCATTTGGCTATTATTATCACTTTCACTTAGACGTGTATTAAATTTTAATTTATTTTTAATTTTTTCTGCAATTAATTTTTCATATGTATCTTCACACAAAATAATTCGTTGCATAACTGGTGTTTTTAATCCGACTCTATAAATTCGACCTAATGCTTGTATTAAATCAATTGATGAAAAGGACGGTATAATTAATGAGACTCTCGGCGCTTTTCCTGATGTGTCATGTAAACTAATCGATTGACTTCCCACTTGCATCATACACAATATTACTTTAACACTGTTCGTTTGAAATTTATTTATTTCGATAGTTCTTTCATCTTCATTTAAACTACCGTGCAGTTTTGAATGTTGTATATCGTTATTTGTTAGTAACTCAGATAATTTACCTAATGTCTCTAGGTAATTTATAAATACAACTACATATTTATTACTCTCAATATATTTATCGATGAGATCAATTAATATGGGTATTTTCAACAATTCTATTTTTTGGCGAGATCGTAATATTGTTGTAATCTCACTATTTTCATTGCCTTTGTCAATATTAGTATCCATTGTTTTGTTGGCAATTATTGTTTTGTAGTGTTCATCCATTTCTCTTCTTGCACTCTTACTTAACGAGTAACAATCTGCCGATATTTGATTTTTAGGAAATTTTACTCCTATATCGTCTAAACTCATTCTCGAGCCTTTGTACGGATACAATTTATCGTACAAACTACTAGTTTTTTTATTTAGTTTGTCATTGTCTTCCCTTAAAATTCCATTAATCCATCCTTTTGATTTTTCAATCGATGGATAAAACCCTAACATGTATCCAAAAACTTTAAAATTTTCCGGCTTATCAGCGATCGTCGCACTCAACATAATTATTTTACATTTACTTTTTAGAGATAATAATATTTTTCCATTCAATGATTTGTGATTTTTACATTTATGAGCTTCATCAACAATAACAATATCAGTCCTTTTATTTAAATTCCATTCATATTCGTCATTTTCATTTATTTTAATATAGTCCTTATTGTTGTCACCGTAATCATCATCATTATCATTATCATTATCATTATCATTATCATTATCATTATCATTATCATTATTATTGTAATCATTATTATCATCATTATCATTATTATAACCATTATTATAACCATTATTATAACCATTATTGTCAGTTTCATAATTAATATGTTTATCTGGATCAAAAATAACATTTGATATTTTGTCTCTTTGTTTGACAGCAATTTTAGATTTATTCAATTTATTTTTTAATTTACTTTTTAATTTATTTTTTGATCTGGTTCGACCAGTTCGAATAGTCTCGTAATTTATAATGGCAAGAGGAACAACACCAAAGTAATCGCATACCGATCTCCACACACTTATAACAGATTTATTACAAATGATTAGTGGTTTTAAACCGAGTTCCTTGCATGTACATAACGATGTATATGTTTTACCCGTTCCAGTATTGGAACCATCTAGAATTACATCATTAGATTTTAAACACGAAATTAAATTAATTGTATGTAAAATTTGGTAATCTAATAATTTTGCGACATTATCTTTACTGATATTGGTTGATAATAAATCGGTGTCAAGTTCACAGTTTTCGAACATGGTCATGACTCTTTTTTCTATCTTTTTATAATTCATTCGTTTTAATTTACTATTTATCGTTATTTATATTATGTATGTAACTTTTTATATGATTAATTTAAAATCAAACTTTTTATAAAATTGAATTATAATAATACATTTTTAATGAAAATAAAACAAATTCTTTCTTTTTTAGAAATAATATTTAAATTATTATTGATAATCATTGATGAATATGTAAATCTATCTTTAGAAGATAGAAGATAGAAGATAGAAGATAGAAGATAGTTAAAAATAGATAAAATATTTTTACAAATTTGATCTTGTTTTTTTAATTTCATTGTTGACAATAATATCGGCAAAAGAATTAATTGATTTATAATTTTCCATCCATGTCTTTACAGATGGATTGAACCACATTTTTACAAGCAACATTAACATATATATTTTGCCCCAAAATGATGGTACTTTAAAGAATTTTTTTGGATTTTTTTTAATTGAACTTAACCAATCTCTTGTAATTTTTTGTTTTAATATTTTGTTATCGCCCTCGGCAAATTGACTGCAATACATTACATCTAAATTTGATCCTAATCCAGAAGATTTCATTAATGCTTGCGAACCAACCAATTGCCTAAAGTGTAAACTTTCATTTGTACTTATTTCAGTGCTTGCAATTTTTGTTATTGATATTAATTCTATTAAATCTGCTGGAACAGGTTGTTTTGTTTTCATGTAATTAACTAGTCTCGATCTAACATAATTGTTGAATTTAATGATTTCGTCAACATTTTTTTTAACATCAATTAATTTATCTCGAATATGTGGTAACTCGGCAAGTTTCATTTTATTATCATTTGTTAAGTAAATTTCACGTTGTAGTAAATTAGCTTCAACTTCACCCATTAATTTATTAAAATATGTTATCATTGAATCGCCGATACAAAATCTACCAGTTAATAATTTCTGTGCAATCGTTATGAAAGAATATTTACTTAATCCATCAAGTTTGTATTCATTGTCGACAATCGATGTAAATCTTGATAGTAAACAATCATAATCAATTTTGACATTATCAAAATATATTTCAGCATTGTCCAAGGCGTTTAGATCCGTTTTTAACCCCATATCTTTTATTTGTATTCCTTCCAAATCCATCCTAATCAAAAATGCATGAGGTCCCTTATTTATATTATTAATTATTAAATTTGCAATAACTACACTATACTGCGCACTGAGTCCTTGTGATATCCATGTTTTTGAATGTTCACGATTGATCGAATTCAATAAGAATGAATTACTTTCTGGAATGTACTTCGCTTCAGTATTAACTACAAATCCACTCATAACACCGGCTGATTTTTCAGTTAATGCAAAACACCCAAGAATACCATTTTTTTGACTATCAAAAAGAAATTTTCGCTGTGTATCATTTCCGAGGAACATAATCGTTCCGCCAAATAAATTATATTGGACGGTGAATTTTATACCTAGACTGTGTTGTTTATTAACTGCGAACTGTCTATGACAGTCAAAGAATTTTTCTGGATCGTTCTCAATGTCGCTATATAGAAGATATTCTCCCTTGATTATTTTGTTAAGTTGTTCCGTAGTTTCCTTATAATTTTCACCATGAGGTAACTTACTCAAATAGGCTCCGAATGACATTATTTAATGTTGATTTTTACTATTGCTAATAATAATTGAAGGATATATATTTATTGTTGTAAATTTTATTTAATAATCATTATTTATTAATAATATTTCAATATTTCAATATTTCAACATTTCAATATTAATAATATAAATACATTTGTAAAAAAATAAATTGAACGGTAATATTAATAACAATGAATAAATATGATGTATTTATCACAGAAACGTTTGAGAGTGATATTTATAATAATGTAATAAAAGGAATATATCCAAATCTATTGTCATCTCATCAGTTATTATTGCAGTCGTATCTTATAAATTTACTAAATATAATTGCATGTGTATTTAACTTTGATTTAAATAAACGAGAAATATATGAACACCAATTTAGACAAAATAATTATAGAGATCTTATTGCGATATTATTGTCTCTTACTCCCTTTATTTCAGCAGATGATGATAATCAAAAAAAAAAAACTCTGAGGTCGTTAGATGAATTATATGCGAAAAAAGTAGAAAATATTAATATAAACGAAGAAGAGCCCAAATATATTTTTAGTAATTTTCAGTATGAAAGATGTTTACGTAACTCAAGTACAGGTATTTATAATAACATAACCGAGAGACCATTTAGTAAAGATTATTTGGATCATAATTACTTTCTTTTATTGGACACGATAAGAACTACAGCAACAAAATTATATGTTAACTGGATAGATATATTACCGATAGACATGTATTCGTACAATAAAACTAAACTATATAATGATACAAAATGGAAATTTATTAATAATAATTTAACCGATTGGAATCCCGTAACGGATTTTAAACTGGACGAGAATGTTAAAGATAAATTAAATGGTTTATGTATTGCGGATATATATGATACAATCGCAAATGAATTTTATCATAACATTTTGAGTGTAAAATGGTTAATATATGATTTATTGTTGCAATCGGAACTTCAAATACCGATGATTGTCGCAGCTTCATATATATTTAAATTAAAATCAGCTGTTGAAAATGTTACTTGGGAAACATTGGAAGAGTCAAAAAGAACTGGATTTGAATCGGATTGGAAAGAATTTTTATCTTTTGTATACAGTGGATATAATTTCACTAATGGACAAGTCAGTCTAAGTAATTCATCATTACAAAAAATAGCGAGAGCATTAATTTATACATTTGATAGTAACTATGAATTAGTTGATGAGGCAATAAATAAAGGCGAATATATATCGTTTAATAAAAAAGGAATCGATTTTAATTACGAAAATGATGAATATGAAGAACATGATGATATAACGATGGAAAGTATAAAAGAATCCCTCATGACATTAAGGGCAAAACACATGTATGAATATATAAGAATGTGTTTACAAAAATTTAAATTAACATGGTTTGGTACTTATTTAATAAAAAACGATAATATTATAAAATTTAATGAATATAAACCGCTTGTAGATGATACATCAGGTGATGAAACAATAGTTATAACACTAAAAAATGTATATAATTTTGCAAAATCACTTATTTCGAGAGAAAACCTTAATAAAAAATTCATGAGATATCCAGATCTTATGCCTAATTATTGGAAATCCTTATCTTCAACAGAAAAAGACCTAATATTAAAAAGATTAAATAATAAAATTCTTGTTATGCAGTGGTTTAACATAGGCAGATATATATCTACTACATATCTTGAAAATTACAATATACGTGGTGAAACTAGACGTATAAATATTGAGTATATTAATAAATTAATTCATGACAAGTTGAAAGAAAATATAGTAGATTTTATATTTCAGAGCATGATTATGAGAGGTGTTTTATCTCAGTTTATTCCTAATAGAATGGCTAGTGATGAAACATATATTTCTCGAGATGACGAATACAGAGGTAGAAAAATAGCAAATATTGTCGGACAAGAGATAACAGCGGAAGGAAATAAACTTTGGGATGGTTCATATTATTATTTAACCGGGACCAAATATTCTGAAATGAAACCTATGACATACAGAGATTATTCAACAAAATCATATATTACGACAAGTTATTTTAAATATAATAGCAAAAACGGATGGTATGATGCATACGCCATGAATTGGATAAGTCAAATAAATTTTTTCCATAAATATATTAATTCACGTGTTCTCTTTGTAACAGGTGCAACAGGTGTTGGTAAATCAACACAAATACCTAAATTATTACTATATGCATTGAAAGCAATCGATTATAAAAATAATGGTTCAGTAATATGTACACAACCGCGTATAGCTCCAACAAATAATAATTCGGAAACAATATCAAGAGAATTAGGCGTTCCCATAATTGATGGAAATTACTATGTACAATATAAATACAAAACTGCAAACCATACGGCAAGAGTCAACCATCTAATGTTAAAAATTGTGACAGATGGTAGTTTAGTTGAAGAAATACAAAACCCAATTTTTAAAAAAGTAACACGAAATCGGGATGGTAAAAATAATTCATATAAAATGGATAACCAGTATGATACTGTTATTGTGGATGAATCACATGAACACAATAAAAATATGGATATGATTTTAACTCTAATGAAGCATATCGTTAACTACAATAACTCAATTAGACTAGTAATTGTGAGCGCAACGATGGATGACGATGAACCATATTATAGAAGATTCTATAGAGATATTAATAATAACAGAATATTTCCATTTAATATGTTCTTAAAAGAAAATAATATTGACAGAATAAATGTTGACAAAAGATTACATATTTCACCACCAGGACAAACAACTCGTTTTAAAATAACAGAATATTACATGCCCAATGCAGATCCTATAGAATTGATCAATAAAATAGTCACACAAGAATCGACAGGAGATATATTATTTTTCCAACCCGGTGAAATGGAAATAAATAAGTCACTTGATGTTTTGAATAGAGATTTACCTCCCGATATGATAGCACTACCATTTCATTCAAAATTATCTAAATATCAAAGAGATCTTGTGGGTAGTATTCACGAAAGAATAAAAGAATTGCGTATAGATAGAACATTTCCATTTAACAAATTAACGGAAGAAAATAATGTCGGGTCGAATGTGTATAGTAGATGTGTAATCGTTGCAACAAATATTGCAGAAGCATCTTTGACAATTACATCTCTAAAATATGTAATAGATACTGGTACACAAAAAACATCTATATATGATTACAAAAAACATGGGGCAACATTAACTAAAAGTTGGATATCAGATTCATCGAGACTCCAACGTAAGGGACGTGTCGGAAGAACAGGTCCTGGTACAGTTTATTACTTGTATCCTCAAGGAACAACAGAGGGTATCAAAAAACAATATGACATATCTGTCAGCAATATATATCTCGATTTATTTGATAGATTGTATGATTCCTACAGCGATATACAAATATTTGACAAAATGAATGATCCAAATAATCCTAAAAATTTAAAAATACTAAATACGGCTGATATTGATAAATATTATGAAACAATAAAAGGGCTAAGTAAAATAATAAAAATGCAGTATAATACAAAAAAAGGATTTTTCGATTATTATGGAAACAGTAGCCACTACGATTATTCTAGTTACGAGACATTGAATCCGACATATATGACTGGATTATCCTACAAAACACTAGATGATAATAACGGAAGATTTTATATTATTCATCCCGATGAAATAAATCTCAAGAGAAATATAAACGGTTATATTGTTGGAATTAAAGATGAAATAGAATTATCATTCTTCAACAATAAAAATAACAATGGTTTAGGAAAAATAATATCAAAAAAAATGCTCTCGTTTTGGAGTACACTCATGGACAATTTATTCATATCATTTTATGCTTCTGATAAATCAGATAAATCAGATAAATCAGACAAATCAGACAAATTCAGTGAATCTATATATGTGTCAAAAACTGTTTTAGGAAAAAATTTATATGTTCTAAAGAAAGAACTAAGTACAATTAGTACAGAAGATATCGACTTGTCGATCATCAACACACTAATTTATGGTATTGCAATGAATGAAACAGAAAATATTGTTAGAATAATTGCATTATATCTCACTGTTGGAGGAGATTTTATAAATAAAGCAGTTACATGGAACATGGTAAACGGAAAACAACGTATAAATATTAATGGAATGAAAAAATATATTGGAAATCAAAAATCTGATCTTGACACATTGAAGTATGTAACAGATGATATACATAATATGTTAGAAATATTGGATATTAATACAAATACAACAGATACATTCTACTACAATAAAATGCAGGAATACAAAAAAAATATTTACACGGGAGTAGTTGAACCGAATGATTCGATTCTTATTGAATTTTCACGATTGGTGAGAGATAAAAAAGTAGTAGATAGAGAAGATTTTGATAAAAATGAATATTTGACATTGTTGAAATCAAATGTTGTAAATAGAGTCATTATGGATAAATTTGTTGCATCTAAAAAAGATTATATAATTCAATGGGCTCAAAAGAGATCACTTGAACCGCGTACTGTTTTAGATTACATTCGAAAATATGTAGATATGATGAATGTTATGAATCTGGTAGAAGAGAAATTAACTGATAGTCCTGATAAAATAAGTATTATAGAAACAGCAAAAATAGTAAAACAAACAATTATGCCAATGAATTTATCTGGTGAAATACAAGACAGTGACAAAATATTATTAGCATTTTTATATGGATTCAAATATAATATAGCCAAAAATATAACAGATGATATATATCTTCCTGTATATTCAATGAGTACAATGGATATAAATTCCGTTGTTACACTCGGTAAAATAGGTTATTTTAATATGACGACCGCAAAAGAATCTGATATAAAAAATTACATAATATATATGAATGAAAATGTGGAGAACAGTACAATATCGTTTATTTCTCCGATAAATCCGATACTGATAAAACAAATAGGTTATGTATATACCTTAGATTACATGTACAACCAATATAATAATACCAACAATGATACAAAAATAAATGCGAATGAAATATCACAAAACGATTCGGATATTAATAATTATATTAAAATACGTGTTAATAGATCATACAAAAATACGGTTGATGATATATGGCGGGATATTGTATCATATCACGATTTTAGTATATGGAATCATCTTGTAGATGTTTACAGTGATAAAAAATATATATATGCAAGAAAAGAACATGATATTAATTACACAACGATGATAAATTTCAATGATGCTTTATTTCTTGAAGAAAAAAGGATTGAATGATGGAATGATCAAAGAAATAAAAATTGATAAATAATTAATTAACTAAATTTATTAATCAAATAATGTAAAATATATTTATAATATGAATGTAATTCAACTTATAAATTTAAAATCAAAATGTCGTAAACAGAAAGACAAATTTTGGAACGATTATGATCAATCGTCGACTGATCATAGTACTCATGTCTCTTCTGTAGATTTTGATGGAATTAATCGAAAACTATCAATTCCAACAGTATACAGAATATGTAACGGTTTATTGGTGGAACACGATAATATATATTATGTGATAACATGTTATCATTTCATAAGAGATTACATTGAGTTGTATGCCTCTATTGTTACATTGAATGGCATAGAATCAGTTTTATTGAAGGAGATTGGATCTATAAAACAATATGATTTTAGTATTCTAACTTTTGAAATAGATGCATTACGAAATAAACCAAAAAAAAGTAATAAAAAAATTAATATTTCATTGAATGATATACAAAAATCAATAAATAATCCAGAAAGAAATAAAATGTATCTTGAATATGTAAACAACGTTGATTTAGAAAATGATAAAATATCTGCAATATGTACAAATATTATAAATACTAACTTCGGGTCAAATTTGTATCCAAATATACCAGCGATTAGTGTCAAACCAGCTTTTATAAAAACGAATATTCCTATTAGTGATACAGATTGCGAAGGTTTAAGTGGATGTATACTTAGCAATAAAGATAATATATACGGTATGGTATCATATTATGATTATAAATCAAATAATTTAATTGTTACATCATCTTATTGTATGGAAAATTTTTTCAATTTAATAATAAAAGATAAACCGTTGAAAGGTTTATATGTGAAGACAACATTATGTGAATTTGATAAAAATAAAATGGGAAAATTTATAACATCAAACTATGGAATAAGTTATGAGACAAAAGAAGGAAAAAAAATTAAACTAAATAAAAATGATATAATTTATAAACTCGATAACAATAAATTTGATAACAACGGAAAAATTATTATTGATAAATTAGGAGTTTGTGTAAATATTGACACGTATATAATGTTAAATAATGATGACTATATTAAAATTGAGTATTATAAAAAAAAAGGATCAGAATATGTGAATATAACCGAAATAATAGAAAAAGTTAATCTTGATATGTATCTATTATTTGATTTTGAACAAAAGGAAGAATTTATTAATTACAATGGATTAATAATAACAGAACTAAGCGAAAAATTATATTCTTACTACGAAAAAATAAATGTACATTTTATTGGAATCATAAAATCATTATATGAAAATTGCATCGATGCTGATTATTATAAACCTGTTGTAATAATCGATGTAAACTATAATGGTTTAAATGATGAGACGATCCACATGTATTCCAAGATTGGATTACCGTTTATTAAAACTATCACTTCTGATAGTGTGGATACCAGTGTTGATGTGGATAAAAATAATCAAGATCACTACTTGTCAGTAATTACACATTTCAATAACGATAAAATAATTGATCTCACACATTTGAAAAAATTAATTAGAAATGATGCAACTAATGCAAATGTATTCAAGATATCGGTTGAGGTAAATAAATCATACGAGTTACTATTGAGTACAAATAGTATGACTAATAATCGAAACACATCAGATGATATAATAACAATGTTTAAAGAGACATTATCTGTTTTTTAATTTATTTACATAATTATTATCAATATTTTATATTTTTGATAAAATTAAATTATATAACTTATATATAAACCGATGAGCATAAATATAAACCCAGTAGTTTGGGGCCCATCAGCATGGAAATTCATGCACTATATAACATTAAGTTATCCAGATAATCCTTCAGGAGACGACAAAATAAATATCCGTAATTTTTTCACTTCAATTCAACATCTATTACCGTGTGAGAAATGTAGACATCACTTTAGTAATTATATAAAACAATATCCGTTGGATGATAATGTTATGAGATCACGCCACAATTTGTCGAATTGGTTACTTATAATACATAATAATGTAAATAAAAGTTTGAATAAACCAATAATGACATACAATGAAATGATTAAATTGTATTTACCAGAAAATATAAAAGAAAAATTTACGACTGAATCAAATAATTCGATTATACAAAATATACAGACTGCAATAATAAATATTGATACAACGCTTTTTATAACAATATTCATAGTAATATTAATATTAATTCTTATGCTTGTAATTCGCATTAAAAATATGTAAGATTTGATAAAATAATTAGGTAACTAATATACCGACCTCACGTCCCAATTCTTTCAGAATGATATCAATTTGTGATTCTGTAAATTGATCATTCAACCAATCATTTATATCAAGACCAGCAGCTGACAATATAACATCGCGAATATCAATAATATTTTTAGCATAATTTCGAATTAAATTTTTAAAACTGACATTTTGTGATTTAATTGATGAAATCATTTGTTTTATCAAATCGTTTCTATTAACTGTTCTATAAGTCAGACGCATATCAACATACCACACGGCCCACAACGCACAAAATCCGCCAGGATCTCCTATTTTTTTCTTTCTTCGTTCACTAACATCGAGAAGTTGAAAACCTATTTTAGGTAAATAATCTTTTGGACGGATATATTTGATATCTTTGTTTAGTTCCTTAAATCGTATTTCAAGTATATCATCGAGTAACGACGGATTATAATTTAACCCTGTCGGCGCACTTGATCCATGGGGTTCAAAACGTTCGACTTCATTTGTTGTTTTGTCATAAATAATATAATTCGCATGACTCCCTTCTCTCATTTCTATACCGAGAGGTATAATAACATATCTATTATTTTTTCTTTTCACACATTTTCTAAAATTATCATAAAAATCATCCATAAGATACAATTTATGATAAACCCATACTATTTCAAAATTTAGGAACTCACAGTGTGTATTCATAATTATACCAATTGATTTATAAAATTTACATAATTCCTTGTTTTCAGAAAAATTTCTAGAAAATGTACTACATGCATCAGGATATTTTTTTAATAAATAAATAAGTCCTATTAATATATCAAGTGTACTGCCAGTAAATGTGCACACATTTAAATTGGTCCCTTCTGAAATACTAATACATATATTACCTTGTTTAACAGGAAAAGATTTACTACAATATTTAACATTTTTTTCGTTGTACATATCAAATAATTTTGATTTAATAATTGTATGGCACACATCCGGATTTTCATCAAAATTTTTATTAAATTGTTTCTTTACATCCAATTTATTCAATAAATCTTTTGATGAATTATCAAACGGTAGTTCTTTTTTACACATATTTTCCCATTCATTTGCCCATACAATATCTTTATTTCTTAATCTATACAAATAACTGTCACTCACCATGTTCATGAATAATTCTAATTCACTCTTTTTAATATAATCAACTGGTCGCTCATTTATTTTATTAGCTACAAAGATATCTAATTTTTTTTTCTTGAGAGTATCGATATAATTTTGCCACAGATTTTTATAGCATAATATATGTAAACATGTTTCGCCATCACTGTCTTGTATATTTACATTACTATCATCAATAAGAATATTAAAATATTCATCGAAATTAGGTAATTCTGATATTAATACAAGATGTAATGGTATATGTCCATCGAAGTTCCATAAGTTTAAATTTATTTTGAATTCATTATTTTTATTAGACATTATCATAATTAGACATTCCAAATTGTTTTCACTCACACAATAATGAATAGCTGTATTTCCAACCATGTCTTGAATATTTGGATCAGCATTGTGAGATAATAATAAGCTAACTAAATCCCTATTATTCAAATTAACGCAATAATGTAAGGCAGTAAATTCGTGATCATGATCCTGAATATTTACATTTATGTTATTATCAAGTAATAATTTTACTATATCAATTAGTTGCAAATTACAAGCCATATGTAAAGCAGTTTCACCCGAATTACAACGAGCATTGATTTCCACATTATGTGTGATTATTATATTGCATATTTTATATGTTCGTGTATACACAGCCAAATGTAATGCATTATAACCCTTTCTGTCAATAACATTCGGATTTGTACCGTATTCTAATAATTTTTCTAATGCAGTATAATTATTATAAATAATTGCATAGTGAAGAGGTACATTATAATTCTTGTCCCTAATATCTATGATAGATATACCTATATGATTTGAGTTGTATTTTAATAAGACATCAATAATTTCTAAATAATCATACTTTATTGCTATATATAAAATGGACCTTTCTTCACTATCCGTAATATCAATGCGTGCACCCCCATCGATTAATAAAGTGACAATATCAATTCTATTATATAATATAGCATATGTAAGAAGGTAATTATTATATTCATCACGAACGTTCAAATCGTAAAGAGATCCATCACCTATCATCTCATGCAATTGCTCCCACTGATGATTTTTGAGAAGTGTAAATAGTATTTGATTATCTTGTAAATTACTCATCTCAACCATATTATTTGTACTGTCTAAAGGTACTTCATTTGAGTACATTATTTATTATCCAGTTATAATTAATAAATATAAAATATTAAAAATTGAAATAACATAATTATTGTATGTTATAATAAAAACACACAATAATTAAACAGTTTCTGTTGAAAACATTAAAAAGTGTACAACTAATGATGTTAGAGGAAAATAAGGATATATTTTTTACTACGGAACGAGCCACTAAATTAGGTGTACCTCCGTTGGTTAGAGCAACATGGTTGTCAAACAACCGTGATACTATTACCGCTACATATCACCAAAATTTAAAATATAAATATTTAAAATGGAAATTTGGATTGTCTGATCATTTTTTGGTTTGTTCTCCCTTTGATGGTCCAAAAGAAACACAAGCTTTTTCAGTTTCTGCTAATTATTTTGATATATGTGATGATAAATCGACAAACGTCTTTGATTTCATTGACGGAATCGGTGACATTAAAACAATACTTGAAGAAACATTACTACCAAAACAAATTGAATCTGTTACTGATTTTTCACATGAATATGAAAATCCATTCAAAGATTTTTCCAAAGATTTATTTAATTATAGTTCAAAAACATTACCTAACGGTTCATTCATTGTCAAACCAGTTAGGAATTTTACAGTTATAATTAGCGAACAAAAAAAGACCGACGCATTTGCTGTGTTGAAATATGATCCGCTAAATGATAAACACAGTATCGAATTAAAGATAATATTACTTGACTATTATCGAAATATTAAAAATGAGCTTAGTAAAAATACACAAAGAGATAGAAAAAAATATATTGATCACTTTAGACCTGTTATCGATGTGGATTTGGTTAAAATTTTGTATGTTGATAATTTTGATGATTTTATAAATTCAACCGATGAAGAATCACATATTTGTTATAATAATAGTATCCCATTATTTAAAATAATTTCGACGTTAAAATACGAATTACATTCTGCTGATATCAAAGAACCGATTACAATTATTAGATTATTGGAAAATGATTAAGACAATGTCATACCAGTATCTTGTTTATCAACAACATGAGTATTTTTAGAATTTTTCTTTCTTTTAACGAATATTTTTTCAGTCAATTTATCTGCATCTGCTGTAATTGTGGCTATAGCAGTAACTGTATTGTTGGTTATAATTGTGGTTACATTTGTATTAGAATTTGTGCCATCTATATGACAATCCGAATCTTGTAAAACTGTATCACCAGCAGAGGAATAATATGATGATTGATTATCTCCATTGATTTGTTTATCATAATTTTTACGTTTAATTAAATTTTTTTCTCTATTACTGTATTTAAGTTTGGGATTAGATGAAAAGTGTTCTTCTTCCGATGAATATTTTTTTGATTCGGATAAAGTATCTTTTTTTGTTTCAGAGTGCGTATTTTGTGTTGAATATGCATCACTGGATTCTGATAAGAATTGTCCCATTGTTACCTTTTTAATGTATTTTTCTATTGCAAAATAAGTTTCCGTTCTTAGATTTTGAAAATACATAAAATGACCCGACGGATTTGTTGTTATATTTATTTCAGGATTGTGTTTAGTAATAATATCCTGAATATCACAAAAATGTTTTTCCTTTTTAAGTTTCTGAATTCTTCTAGCCAATTTTTCTTTTTGCTCAAAAGAATAAGTTAATTCGGATGATTTATCCATAATAATTACTTTTGCAGAAATGTAATATTATACAATTATTACAGATAAGATTTATCCCATTGTTGACTCACTTTAGAAAAAATTTGATGAAAAATTGAAATCATATTTGTTTCTTATAAATATTATCCATATGATGACTAAAATAAATAAAATATTTGAATGGAAACAGCGAATCCAAAAGATCTCCCCGCAAAAAAATTTAATTTTTCTGAGTGGTATCGTTACGTTGTATTTGAACTAAATTTATTAAAATATTATGATGTTAGTGGTTGTTATGTTATGATGCCAACAGCCACCAAATTTTGGGAAATTATTCAGAGTCATCTCGACAGAGAATTTAAAAAACATGATGTTGAAAATGTATATTTTCCTCTTTTAATATCAGAGTATAATTTATCACGTGAAGAATCCCATATTGATGGATTCAAGGCTGAAGTTGCGTGGGTTACACACGAAAAAACAGAAGATGAATTAAAACTAAATAATCAAAATAATCAAAATAATCAAAATAATCAAAATAATCAAAATAATCAAAATAATCAAAATAATCAAAATAATCAAAATAATAGATTAGCTATCAGACCAACGAGTGAATGTGCTTTTTATCCAACTTTTCAAACAATAATCAAGAGTCATGCAGATCTTCCATTGAAATACAATCAATGGTGTAACGTTGTAAGATGGGAATTTTCCACTCCAACCCCATTTGTCAGATCGAGAGAATTTTTATGGAATGAAGGTCATTGTGCTTTCAGTTCCGAAAATGAAGCACATAATAATGCAATTGATATGATCAACGTATACAAACATTTTTATCAAAAAGTGTTGTGTGTTCCAGTTATTTGTGGAAAGAAAACAACAGGTGAAAAATTTGCAGGCGCTAATGAAACATTTACCATTGAAACATTTATTCCTGATGCAGGAAAGGGTATTCAATGCGCTACATCACACAATTTAGGACAAAATTTTTCTAAAATGTTTGATATAAAATTTCAACAAAATGATCAACATGGTCAAAATGGTGGAACAGAGTATGTTCATCAAACGTCATGGGGGTGCACGACACGTAGTATCGGGACGATGATAATGACTCACGGAGATGATAAAGGATTAGTTTTACCATCAGAAATGGCCACTTATCATGTTGTCATAGTTCCGATCTATTCAAAAGATACTGAAATTATTATTAATGAATATTGTCAAAATATAACTAATTTATTAAAATCATTTGGTTTGCGGGTTCAATATGACAATACGAGTAGACGTCCAGGATGGAAATATAATTATTGGGAGGAACGTGGTATTCCTTTGCGCTTCGAAATAGGGAAAAAAGAGGCTGGAGAATTAAGTATCATGATTTGTAGACGAGACACAAAAGAAAAAACTAAAATACCATTAAATACAATAAACGAAATATATATGAAGAATTTGTTGTCAGATTATGATAAAAAATTATATGACAAGGCAATCGATTTAATTAAAAAATCTACAATCAAAATAAATTCAATTGGTGATATTGATAATAATGTTGATGTCACAAAATTATATTATGGTAATTTGTGTGAAAATATCGAATGCGAAAAAATTATAAAACAAATGAAAATAAAACCACAATGTAGACCCGATAATGAATCTACCGATTTATTTGGATTTGTTGATACAAATAAAAAATGTTGTGTTTGCCAATGTGATACAGATTTAATTTGCGTCATTTCAAGAGGATTTTAATTTATATAAATATTTCATAAAAATTCTTTTCCTGTTTTTGTTTCTAGACACCCAAATAATGAAGAAGGTTTTGACGCATAACAATGGTCTGTTGGAAATCATCCCAAATTTCATCAACATTCGTTAGATACTTGATCGGATCATAAGCCTCCATGAAACCGTCCAAACCATATCCTGTCAGATCCGGTCCGTATTTATCAATGGCACCACACAGATTGATGATTCCATTCGGACAACCATCATTGATGTACGCCTCACGACCGCGCTCAAAACCGCATACAAATGCCTCATGGATGTCACCCATAGCGGCCATTTTCTAAAAGAAATTCTCTAATTCAATTAGCTACGAAACATTTCTTTTATAAAGGATTAAACAATATGATCACAATATCAATTTTTATAAAAAATTGATACAACAACTAATATAAACATTCAGTCATTATAAAATATATTATTAAAGTATATTTATTCTAAGTTCCAAATAAATGAGCAATTTAGATGACCAAATAAAAATATGGCAAAATGAACAAGATTTATTAAAGCAACAAATTAGTTTTAATGATTCATTCCAATTAGAAGAAATTAAATATATTGGAGGTGTTGACATAAGTTTTGAAAAAAAAGATCCAAATAACGCGTGTGTATTTATCGTTATTATTGAAATGCCAAAAAGTGAATATCATGATATGAAAATTGTTTACGAAGATCATAAAATAATAAGATTAAATGTTCCGTATATAAGTGGATTTTTGGCTTTTCGAGAGGTGTCACATTATAAGGATTTAATTGAAACAATGAAACAAAAAGCACCGCAATTTTTTCCACAAATAATATTGGTAGATGGATTTGGCACATTACATCACAGAGGTTTTGGCAGTGCATCACACTTAGGAGTCATATGTGATGTTTGTACAATTGGATGCGCAAAGACATTAATTAATATGGATGGATTATTTGAAAAAGATATTAAACAGAAATTTAAAAATGATCACAATTTAAAAGAACTCGATTTAGTGGGTTCTTCTGGAAAAATACATGGAAAGGCATTATTAACTGGTAATTCTAATCCAATATATATATCTACCGGTCATAAAATATCATTAGAAACTGCTGCTAAAGTCGTTAAAAAAATCAGCAAATATAGAATACCTGAGCCAATTAGACAAGCAGATATCAGATCAAAATTATATTTTTAATAACTTTTATTTAACAATATAATTTATCATAAAATGTTTATATCATTCGTTTAATTTAAAACAAATCATTCCCATGATATTTTCACACAACCATAACCATCTTCTTGATACACATCAGATACATCGGTAAATGTTAATCCAGAGAATCTTTCGTCATTTTTAATTCTATCGATTAGTTCACAATGATATGCAGAAAAAATTTCTATGGAATATAATCCTTGGTTAACTGCTTTTTCAATTTCTTCTAGAGCTGTTACGATTCCTTCATTTACTTCAATTTCCATTTTCATATTATATTCATCAACTAATTTTTTATTTTTTTCATCATTTATTTTACGAGCACGTTCGTTAAGTATTTGTGCAACAGTTTTTTCACTATTTGTACTATATTGAGAACTCATGTAATTTATTGTATAAATATTGCATATGATTTAATCTTTATATTGTTATAGTGTTCAATATAATATTTTCCAAGTAATAACAATTTTAAATATTAATTCAGGAATCAGTATGATAAAACCAAATATTACCTCTTTTAGTTAAATGTCCATTAAATACTAAATTACTAATACCATTTTCAAATTCATTACATTTATATCTCATTCTTATCTCCCTTAAACCACTCGATATTGCATCGACAATGTTCATATAAGTATAATTTTCACATTCAGATGTATTAAGATAAATTTTTTGGATTAAATACTTATCTAATAAAACTTTTATTAAATTATTGACCTGTTCATCAGTACATGTTTTTATATTTATTTTAGAATCCATAAAATCACCAAGTTTATTGCTATATGTTTCTTTATCATCATTGTCTATATTACCAAATAACCCTTCCATCATATTATTATCACTCAGGAATCTATCAGGAATTACACAGACATGATCAAATTTTGTTATTTTATCACATGGTTCGTTCAATGCATCATAATTTTTTTCGCCAATGGAAGCAACATTTTTTTTTAAATACCACCAACTAAATCCATTTACTTTCAAAGTTTCGTTTTTTGTTTGATTAGAATCGTATGTGTAACTCATTTATTTATATAATAATAATTTATTGTTACCAATCTTTATATATCATTTAATAAATATTGAATTAATAACTTATATATTAAACTAATATTTATTAATATCAAATGTACTTATCCAATGGATTTCTATAAATTTCCTCAAACACCTCATATTTACAATTTAGGGGCTGCAACTAGAGACGACTCATTATTAGATGCGAACGATATTAATAAATTTTTAACAAATGAAATAACTATCGAGGAAAAAATAGATGGTGCAAATTTAGGCTTGAAAATGAACAAAGAATACACAATTGAATGTCAAAATAGAGCAAAAGTAGTTAATTCATCAACGCAAACGCAATTTAGTAATTTAGATGGTTGGATTAAAAATAATTATGCCGATCTTTTTACAATATTAGAAAATCAGAATTTGATATTGTTTGGTGAATGGATGCAAGCAAAACATTCAATTTATTACACTAATTTACCTTCGTACTTCGTTGCATTTGATATATATGATGTAACCTTAAAAGCATTTTATTCGAGAGCCAAGTTTAATGAAGTAATGTCGCAAACGTCAATACCGGTTGTAAATGTAATATTTAAGGGTATCATTGAGTCAAAAGATAAATTAATAAACTTATTAAATGTTAACTCAGCTTATAAAGATTCTGAAGATAATAATAGAGTGATAGAAGGTGTTTATTTAAGATTAGATGATGAAAAATCTGGTACACTATTAATGAGATCTAAACTTGTGAGGGCAGAATTTATTCAAGGTATTATTACTCATTGGAGCAAAATAACTATGACTAAAAATATAGTGAAATATTAATTTGTAAAATAATTTAATTCATTATCAGCTTGATCAAAATATTTTTGTTTTGCATTTGTGTCTAAATCATTGAATGATATAAATTCAATACATACATAACATCCATGTCTGTTGCGCTTATCGGATAAAATTTTTCTGCATGAGGCACCGTAAAAACATTCAGCGAGTAAGTCTCTCGATATTTTGAATTTATCATCTGAATATGTATTATTTATTAATAAACGTTTTTCTGCTAATTTGTTTTCATCATCTTTGTTCAATACGGATGAACAATATGAAATGATATCTTGCTTCAAAATAAACATGATTAAATTACATATAAATAAAGTAAATATATTTTAACCAATAATATTATTATTCAATTTTATAATGAAATTTAATGTAAAAAATAAATTAGTATGAACTAAACGAAATTAAATTATTTTATCAATAAAAATATATTAGTATATAAATATATTAATATACACTAATTTGTATAATATGTACGACAATATTAATGCATCAAAATCTGTCAGTGGAGCAGATGATGACGATGTATATATTAATTTACTTACAAGAAAGGGAACACCCATAGAAAAATTAAATGAGGATATTGATATTGAGTCGAAATCAATACCGCAAAACGCCCCGTATAATGATTTACCAGATCCTGATAATATAGATGAAGATTATGATAGTGATGAATCATTTGATTCGGATATAGATATCGATCCGAGTAAGGGTTCATATTACGATTCTGATACTGAAATTGGTGTCGATGTACCAAACGAAGAAATAATTAGAATTAATAGACCTGGTCAATATACTCATGATTCATCATATGATAATATGGCGAGTAAATTGGATGAAATAACATTGATGAAACAGAATTTTGCATATCCTTATCCATCTGATCCTGAATTACAATATAAACTATTTCAAAAGGCTGAATTTTATGCTCATCGCATACCACCACGTCCAGATATATCAGATTATAACGATATTAAAGAATATCGAGACAATATTTGCGCACGTAATTTCACACTTCATGAACATCAAGCCATGTTGAGTAATTATATCAATCCTGATACTCCGTACAGAGGTGTTTTGATCTTCCACGGGTTGGGTACAGGTAAATGTCAGACACACGATCAATTAGTATTTTTAAATGGTAAATTAATAAAAATAGGTGATATTTGGGAAAATGATAAAACCTCGGTCATAACTGATAATGAAGGTGGAGAATGGTCTCAACCAAGACTAGAATTAATTGTAAATTCTATTAATGACGGCGGCAAAATAATTAAAAAACAAGTTAAACGTTTATATCGCGAAAAAGTTAATACAACAATTCGTAAAATAACATTAGAAAATGGTTATACAACCGAAATAACGCAGATCCATCAATTACACAAAATAAATGGATGGAATAATGATTTAAAAGTAGGTGATTATGTCGCAATACCACGTAAATTATACAATTCTGAAGATAAAAATACATTACTAGTAGCTCCATGTTTAGCCTATTTATTGGGATGGCAAATTAGCGAAGGATGTGAAACTAAAAAAAATATGACAAATATTTACCAAGATGATATTAAAATTTTAGAAAAAATTAAAAAAGATGCTGAAACTGTTGGAAAAATATACGGTCTTAATATGAATACGATGCCCATATCAAAAATGTCTAACCAAGAACAATCTCATGTATTAAGCATTGGATCAATAGAATACATAAATTTCCTCAAAAAAAATGGCTACGATCATGGACATAAATCAGCAGGAAAATCAATCCCAACATTTATGATGAATGCACCAATTCAATGTATTAAAATATTTTTGCGCGCATATTTCGACGCTGAAGCTTATATTTCTGAAAGGGATGGAGTAATTGAAATAAGTTCAGCTTCCGAATTAATGATTAAACAACTCGACATCTTGTGTAGAATGTTATCTATAAATATGAGATTAAAAGAGAAAATGAAAATGGCGACAAATGGTTCTCGAATTAAAAGAAAATATTATAGCGGTTTAATAAGTGGTCCATCACTGAGATTATTCAGAAATGAAATAGGATTTGATATCGATTATAAAAAAGTAACATTAGATAAAATATGCAATACAAGAACAGCAAATACAAATTTAGATGTTATACCAATTACAAACTTATTACAAGAAATTTACAGGGAAACTAAATTACCTAAAAGACGATTTATAAATTTCAGTTATGTTAAAGAAGAATACGGAACAAGAATTCAATTACCCACAATTGAAACATTAAAAAAAACCATAAATAATCTTGAGGGGGTATTAATTGACGAACCATTTTTAAGAGAATATAATCTTAATTCCGTTGATAAAAAAAATTTTATAAAAGAATCAATAAATAAATTACAACAAGAAATAGATAAGGAGGTATATTGGATTAAAATTAAATCGATAGAAGGAATTGCATATGACGGGTACGTATATGATCTAGAAATAGAGGATACACACAATTACGTTGGAAGTGGTATTCTTGCACACAATACTTGTGCGGGTGTTGCCATTGCTGAAAAATTTAAATCCATGGTGCAAAAGTACAACACGAAGATATATATTCTTGTTTCCGGTCCTCTTATTAAAGAAAATTGGAAGAGTCATTTGTTGAAATGTACGGGTGAAACATATCGTAAATATCAAGATCAAAGTATATATATTGACGAAACTGAAAGAGCAAAATTAGATAAAAATGCAATGAACCAAGCATTACAATATTATCGTTTTATGAGTTACAGAAGTTTTTATAAAAGAGTTCTAGGTGAAAAGATTGTTGAAAAAAAAGTGGTTAAGGGTTCAAAAGTTCGTGTCAGTTATAGAAAAACTGATGAGGGTGAGTTTGAACGTGATATTGCTGTTGACAGAATATACAACCTTAACAATACAATTATACTTGTCGATGAGGCACATAATTTAACCGGAAATGCATATGGTGATGCTCTGACACATATTATACAAAACTCGATGAATTTGAGGGTAGTATTACTAACAGCAACACCAATGAAAAATTTAGCTGATGATATTGTGCCATTACTTAATTTCTTGAGACCACAAGATGATCCCATAGAAAGAGAGAGAATTTTTGATAGTAATAAAAATCATACAATGACTTTCAAAGAAGGCGGTTTAGAATATTTAAAAAACATGGCGCGTGGATATATATCACACGTAAGAGGTGCTGATCCATTAATTTTCGCGAGAAGAATTGATAAAGGTATTAAACCGGATGAACTACTATTCACAAAAGTAGTACAGTGTCGAATGTTACCATTCCAAAGAAGAATTTATGATAATGCTGTTCGAGAGAAGGATGATACACTTGACAGAAGATCTGAAGCTGTCGCAAATTTTGTATTTCCTGGTTTGACTCCAGACAGAAAAGGAATAGATGGATATTATGGTCGTGATGGTATTAACATTGTCAAGAATCAATTAAAAACCAACCATGATTTATTGAACAAAAAATTAGGAACTGAAATATTAAACATTAAGGATAATCCAAGTGACTTAATTTATATCACTGATGATGGAAAAACTATAAGTGGGAAATTACTCAGAAAGGATAATCTTAAATTTTTCTCGATAAAATTCTATAAAGCATTAAAGAAATTAAGTAGATTAGTATGGGGTAGAAAAGGACCTAGATTAGCGTTTGTTTATTCCAATTTAGTAAAGGTGGGTATTGAATTGTTCGAACAAATTTTAATACAAAACGGTTATTTGGAATATCAAGACAAGGTTACGTACCAAATAATGCCAAATACAATATGTTATTATTGTGGTAAAACATTCAAAGAACACCAATTGATGGACCAAAATAGACAAGTATATCCGGAAAAAACACAACAAGGCGGAGCCGATAAATCAGATACCAAATTACCAGATTTTGATGTGGATTCCGGTACTGAATCTGATATGGAATCAGATATTTCTGACACAGAATCTGATATTGAATCTGATATTGAATCAGATATTGATACGGATGTTGATAGTGAGGCAATTGGGGATGTGAATCATAAACAAGAAATTATATCGAAAGATATATCAGCTTCATCAACAGATTACGAAGGATATAGACCTGTAACAAAAAAAGAGAGAAATAATATACCCCAACATAAATTTTATCCCGCGACTTTTATTTCTGTAACAGGTAAATCGAGTGAAGAATCAATGGAATTTATTCCTGAAGATAAAAAAAGAATGTTGGATAACGTATTTAATTCTGTAGAAAATAAAGAAGGTAAATTCATTAAATTAGTACTCGGTTCTAAAGTTATGAACGAAGGTATAAGTTTGGCTAATATCGCAGAGGTTCATATATTGGATGTATATTTTAATTTGGGTAAAGTCGATCAAGTTGTCGGTCGTGCAATTCGTTTATGTTCTCATTACAAACTGATGAACGAGGATAGTAAATTTCCTTTTGTTAATGTGTATAAATATGTTGTAACATTAGAACATTCATTATCAACTGAGGAGGAACTATATAAAAAAGCAGAGCAAAAATATCTGCTTATTAAAAAGGTGGAAAGATGTCTTAAAGAGGTGGCAGTCGATTGTCCTCTAAATGTCTACGGTAATATGTTCAAAGAAGAAATAGAAAAATTCAAAGATTGTAATGAACCTGGAAAGGAACCGTGTCCAACAATTTGTGATTATCAAAAATGTGATTATAAATGTGATGACAGCAAATTAAATATGGAATTTTATGATCCTAATAGACAGATTTACAAGAGGATAAGTAAAAATAAATTGGATTATTCTACATTCACACATACATTAGCTAGAAACGAAATTGAATATGCCAAAAAGAGAATTAAAGAACTCTATTTGAAAAAATATGAATATTCATTGAAAGGAATAATTAATTATGTCAGAAATTCATATGACGAAGAGAAAAGAGATTTATTTGATGAATTTTTCGTATATAAGGCACTAGATGAATTAATTCCGATTACAGAAAACGATTTCATAAGTTTTAAAGATACAATAATTGATAAATATAATAGACAAGGTTACTTGATATATGTCGGCAACAACTATATATTTCAACCGTTGGATCAAAATGAGGATGTACCTATGTACTACAGAACCACATTCGATAAAACAGTAAGTCAAAAACTTAGTTTATATAATTACCTGAAAAACACACTGAAATATCAACAATATAAAGGAAGTAAACAAAAGAAAAAGGAAGAAGATAATTCATTCTTACGTGAAGAAGTTACAGCATATAATTTCGAGGAAACCATGGATTATTATGATAGTCGTGAAGAATTTAAATATGTTGGTATTATCGATAAAGAACTGAGTAGAAGAAAGAGCAAACAACTGGATGAAATAAAGGATGTATTCAAAATAAGAGAAGCAAGAGCAAAAATATTAGAAAAGAAGAGAGGTACTGGTATACCATCATTGAAGGGTGCTGTATGTTCAACATCGAAGAATAAAGAATATTTAGAAACAATCGCGAAAGAACTCGGATTGGATATTGAATCTGATGAAACAAGAATAAATATTTGTGATAGAGTCAAGGATAGAATGTTATTACTTGAAAAATATGGAACAACAAAGAATAAGGATAAATTTACATATGTGATGATTCTATCAAATCATATTCTTAGATTCCCGTATAATAGCGAAGATTACATCGAACTAATTAAAACTAA
>Ga0206834_1012_pt1 | contig 39886 bp, 35 predicted proteins | sample Alteio_BWOrgCont_30_FD_152854 | JGI IMG/M metagenome (GOLD analysis project Ga0206834, IMG submission 152854) | Enriched cells from forest soil in Barre Woods Harvard Forest LTER site, Petersham, Massachusetts, United States -... | ecosystem: Environmental > Terrestrial > Soil > Temperate forest >...
ATCAGGACCAATCGGACCTAGTGGAGTAAGTGGCCCATCTGGTGTATCCGGACCGAGCGGACCCATTGGACCATCTGGTGTAAGTGGCCCGTCAGGTCCAAGTGGAGTAAGCGGACCCATTGGACCGTCAGGAGTAAGCGGCCCGTCAGGTCCAAGTGGAGTAAGTGGACCCATTGGACCGTCAGGAGTAAGTGGACCATCAGGTGTATCCGGACCAAGTGGACCCATTGGACCGAGTGGAGTTAGCGGACCATCAGGTCCAAGCGGAGTTAGTGGACCCATTGGACCTTCAGGAGTAACTGGACCCATTGGACCATCAGGAGTGAGTGGACCATCAGGTCCAAGTGGAGTAAGTGGACCCATTGGACCGTCAGGAGTAAGTGGACCATCTGGTGTATCAGGACCAAGTGGACCCGTTGGACCGTCAGGAGTAAGTGGCCCGTCTGGTCCAAGTGGAGTTAGTGGACCCATTGGACCGTCAGGAGTAAGTGGACCATCTGGTGTATCAGGACCAAGTGGACCCATTGGACCGTCAGGAGTAAGTGGTCCATCAGGTCCATCTGGTGTTTCTGGTCCGATCGGACCTAGCGGAGTGAGTGGACCTACTGGACCATCAGGTGTTTCTGGACCAAGTGGACCCATTGGCCCATCAGGAGTAAGTGGACCTATCGGACCATCCGGAGTTAGTGGACCCATTGGACCATCCGGAGTATCAGGACCATCGGGACCATCTGGAGCTAGTATATCCGGACCCAGTGGACCGATCGGTCCTAGTGGAGTGAGTGGACCAAGTGGCCCATCGGGTGTATCCGGACCAATCGGTCCATCTGGTGTATCCGGACCATTTGGTGTTTCCGGACCATCTGGACCAATCGGACCGTCGGGTGTAAGTGGACCGATCGGACCATCAGGTGTTTCCGGACCATCAGGTCCATCAGGTGTATCCGGACCCATCGGACCATCTGGAGTTAGCGGACCATCAGGGCCGAGTGGAGTTAGTGGTCCTATAGGACCATCAGGTGTATCTGGACCATCTGGTGTTTCCGGACCCAGTGGACCATCGGGTGCAAGCATATCTGGACCGAGTGGACCAGTTGGACCGAGTGGAGTAAGTGGCCCAAGTGGACCATCGGGAGTAAGCGGTCCCATCGGACCATCTGGAGTTAGTGGACCATCGGGCGTATCCGGACCGAGTGGACCCATTGGACCTTCGGGAGTAAATGGCCCATCAGGTCCAAGTGGAGTAAGTGGACCCATCGGACCGTCAGGAGTAAGTGGACCTATCGGACCATCAGGAGTAAGCGGCCCGTCTGGTCCAAGTGGAGTAAGTGGACCCATTGGACCTTCGGGAGTAAGCGGTCCGTCTGGTCCAAGTGGAGTAAGTGGACCCATTGGACCTTCAGGAGTAAGCGGTCCGTCAGGTCCGAGTGGAGTAAGTGGACCCATTGGACCGTCAGGAGTAAGCGGACCATCAGGTCCAAGTGGAGTAAGTGGACCCATTGGACCTTCGGGAGTAAGCGGTCCGTCTGGTCCAAGTGGAGTAAGTGGACCCATTGGACCTTCGGGAGTAAGTGGCCCGTCTGGTCCAAGTGGAGTAAGTGGACCCATTGGACCGTCAGGAGTTAGTGGCCCGTCAGGTCCAAGTGGAGTAAGTGGACCCATTGGACCTTCAGGAGTAAGCGGCCCGTCAGGTCCAAGTGGAGTAAGTGGACCGAGTGGACCATTTGGTGTATCAGGTCCTGTAGGACCATCAGGCGTTTCCGGACCAAGTGGACCCAGTGGAGTAAGTGGACCATTCGGACCATCAGGAGTTTCTGGACCAATCGGTCCGAGTGGAGTAAGTGGACCAAGCGGACCTTCCGGAGCGACAGGAGCAGCAAGTACTATTTCTGGACCGAGTGGACCTACAGGTGTGGGTGCATCTGGACCGAGCGGACCCGTGGGACCATCTGGTCCCCAAGGAACGGGAGGAATTATTTTTTGGAACAGTTCTGGTTCTCTAGCAACTACTGCCAATTCTAGTCAATTTATTGGGACTAATATAGTTGTCGCAACTGCAGCGGACGCTGCAGTAGTTATGCCACTAGCTGGTACTGTATCAAATTTGGTTGGTTTAGTATCAACTGCACAAGCTACTGGCAATTCAAGAACGTACACTGTATGGCACGGTACAACTATTGCAGGTGCTACAGCTACGGGTTTGACTGTTACATTTAATCCGGGAACGGGATTGACAGCACAAGTAAGTAGTGGAAGTTTCTCAGTTGCTCAAGGTGATGTAATATGGTTAGTAGCTACAGTAGGTTCTGGTGGGGGAACAAGTGGCACCGTATGTATTGCCAGTGTAAAAATAGTCGTGTAATGAAATTTATGTATATAGCAATTATTTTATCACTACCAATTTATTTTATTATGTCATATATGTATATATATATAAATAAACACATGTCATTCTACGTTCAATATGTTAATTCGGACTATGAAATAGATTTCAGTTACGATGTCTATTTAATCGATGCATCGGCGGGTTCCATTGTATTAACGCTTGATGATCCACAAGCGGACGGATTTAAATGTTACATCAAAAGATTAGATACAAATGCAGCAAATGGATTAGTAGTAAATTCTGTTACTACCACAATAGACGGACAACCTAGCGTTACGATGTCAGTGGGATCAAATATATTATTGACATCTCTTGCTGGTTTGTGGTATACTGTTTCGGGAAGTGCACAACATACGTTTCCCGGCATGATACCATTCTCCTCAGGTTCTCCAGTAGCTTTAGCAGACAACGGTTCGGGATCAGTTGGTATTCCCGTTTTTGTTGCATTCGGAAACTCAACTCCAGGAGTTGCAAATCTTTCTAGTCCTATAGATTTGACTGGTGGAACTGGTGGTGTTGCTGCAAATATGGCATTCTCTGCTCCTCGCAATGGAACAGCCGTTACATTGAATGCATTTTTCAATGTCACAACAGCTCCTGCTCTTCTTTCGGATGGAAGTTACATAATTACCGCCGAACTTTACACAAATAATGGAGCACCAACACCAACTCAATTCATCGAATTAAGTCCAGCAGTTTCTGTAGTATTACCAACCATAAGTTCGTCTTTGTCATTAATTCCAGTCGGAGCAAATGTTTCTGGTTCAACAAGTGTCCTCATGAATCCAATAAATATGGGCGATAGATTATTACTTGTCATATCTGTCACTGCAACTGGTGGAGCACAAGGTGTTACACTCAATGGTTTCATTAGTGGAGGACTTACACTTGCATAAATAAAAAATTACTTGAATATTAAAAATATTAATTTTTTTATTAATATTTTAATCTCAACATTAAATCATAATAATTACCTATGTATAAATTATATAAATTATATAAAGTATATACATGTCATTTTATGTTACAGAACTAACCTCTTCCCAAACAATCGACTTTAGTTATAACGTATTCTTAGTTGATGCAACAGCGGGTTCTATAACTATGACAGTGCCCGCTCCTCCTTCAGATGGTATAAAATTTTTTGTTAAAAGAATAGATGCCGTACAAACAAATTCTTTGACTATACTGACTCCTGGCGCATTAATTAACGGACAATCATCCATAACATTATCTGAAAAAGCAAATCTATTGGTAGCATCATATTCAGGTAATTGGTTTACTGTCTTCGGAAGTATGCAATATGTACAGGGTGGAAATATACCATTTTCGTCGGGTCAACCCATTAGCTTGGCTGATAATGGTTCAGGATCAGTCGGTATTCCCGTTTTTGTTGCATTTGGTAATTCAACGGCAGGAGTTACAAATCTTGGATCAACAATTGATTTAACTGGAGGAAGTGGTGGTGTTGCTGCAAATATGGCATTTTCATCCCCTCGTATAGGAACAATAACTTCAATGACTGCATTTTTCACCGTTACAACACCTCTCACTTTACCGTCAGATGGAACCTACGTTATTACTGCTGCTCTTTATACCAGTCCTGGTCCCATACCAAATAATTCTTTTGTTGCAATAAGCCCATCTGTTTCTATAACATTACCTACAATATCATCTTCATTATTATCCATACCAGTTGGTACATATGTTTCGGGTTCAACAACAAATTTGATGGTTCCTGTTTCACTGGGTGATAGAATATTACTTGTTTTGTCTGCAACAGCAACTGGTGGGGCTCAAGGAGTTCAAATTAATGGTTTTGTTAGTGCAGGTCTTTCGATTGCATAAAATAATGGTTCTTCACATACCACAAAAATTTTTAAAATATATACATATATGTGCACTAATTGTTTTTCAATTAGTGATAAAATAAATCTACTAGATAACACAAATAAAATCAACTGAACAATTAATAGATTCAACAATAAAATCAATTGAACAAATATCAAAAAATGATAATATTGATCCAGATACAAAAAAATTACTAACACAAACTTTGGCCTCATTTATTCAAAGTTTAACCACTGGGTTACTTACGATGATTATAATGATAGCAAACAACCATGTAAACAACGTAAACCATGTAATAAAAAAATTAAAATTATTTAATCAAATGATGAACTTATTATAAATGAACATTTATACACGAACTACATGCAAAAATTACAATAATTATAATTTCATATATAAACAAAAATTTTCTTTATACAAAATATATTCATCATTTCTACACATAAATATATTTTGTATTTTTTGATCTGTAATTATTTTATTAATTACCCCAATTAATTCATTTAACCAATCATACGCATTTTTGTATACGTCTTCTTGTAAAATTCTAATAATACTATAGCCATTGTTGTTGGCATATTTCATTTTAATAAAATCTGATTGTTGTTGTGATTCCGGTGATTTCCAATTAAACACCTGCTCGAAATGTTGTAGCCCGTCAAGTTCAATAATTATTTTATTTTCTTCAATACAAAAATCAAATAAATAATGTCTATTTTTATCACTTTTTAAATCATCGAATTTTTTTTGCCTTTTTAAATTAGGATAAAATTCTATTAGCTTGTCGTATAATTTATTTTCTGTTGTTGTACGACAGTTTTGACACCATATTCCTTGCGATACCTGAGCTATTTTTATTTGAAAATTTGTTTTACATTTATTACAATAAAATATTCCTATATGACTTGCATATTTAAAAAATTCTCTGGGCTTTAATGATTGAGATTCGATATAAAATTTTGATTTTTCATGAGATGCGAATGATTTATTATAACAATCGATGCAGTCATTCTTGTCACATAATTTTTTATGCCCACAATACGGACAAAATGCATTAAGATGATAAATTGATGATGGCGATGTTTTGAATTCATGATTGCAGATATTACATTTAAATGGCATCAATGATTTTGTACTTTTAAAGATTTTTCTTGGTGTAATTCCATTTTTTATTATCATATATTTAGACTTTAGATGGGATTCAAACGATCTACACCAACAATAAAGACAGTCTTCATCATTACATAATAATTCTGATGCACAATATGAACATCCTGTATTATGATTTGTTATGTTCGATATATTTGTTTCATATATATGAAAACAAAATTTACATTCAAATTTTAATTTATCTTTTGTGCCTCTAAATATCATTCTCGCTTTGTCTTTATCTTCATCTATTAGTTCATTCGATCGATGATGGGATGCGAATGATTTATTAAAACATATAATGCATTCTTTGTTGTCACATAATATGTTTGAAGAACAGTAATTGCACCAACACTCCTGTTTACTCGTTATTCGTTTAGGCATTTGTTGAAACTCATGTTGACATATATTACATTTAAACCAATATAATGTTTTCGATCCACAAAATACTTCTCTCGATGTAACATTATTTTTATCGTATAGCCAGTATTTAGCTTTTTCATGCGACGCAAAAGATTTATTATAACAAAAAAGACAATGATATTCGTCACATAGCTGTTGATTTGTGCAAAAAGAACATAAATATGTAATGTTTAAAAGATTATTGGGAGATTTTGTAAAATAATGTTTACATAAATCACATTTAAATAAATATTTTGTATGAGTACTGAGAGCAATATCTTTTGGTTGTGCTTCATTTAATAAACTCCAATATTTTGCATATTTACTAACTGCAAAACTTTTTTCGTGTAGTATTGACATATTAAAATATATTATAGTTTTTATGTACTTGACAAATAAATTAATCTTTAAATTTTCAACATTTATTTCTTTTTCTTTTGCATGGTGGCACGTTTAGCGTCGGCTGCTGCTTTGGCTTCAGCTGCTAATTTTGCTTTGAGTTCTGGAGTATAATATTTTACATCAGTAACTTTACCGAGAGCAACAAGTTTTGAACTATCCATGAGACATATACGAGCAAGACCTTCACATGAATCGAATTTTTCAAGATAAAGTGGTTTTTGTGGACGGAATACGACCTCAGCTGCATCACCTTGCTTAATCATTTTACATAAATCAGCTTGTGTAGGATCAGAAGCAACTGCTTTAGTTTTGTTAGTTTCCTTGCCTAAGCGCCAGTTTATAGATTGCATTCTACATGCAGCAGCTGCTGTTTTGACTGTAATATTTGGACTGTAACCAACTTTTAGTTCCCCTGGGTGATCTTGAATGTGAATTTGAGCAGTAAATTCATATACTTCGCATGGTTTTTCACTTGCGAGGAACATAACATCGCCCCGTTTTGGTGGCAAAGCTTTATCGAACCCTTTAATGTTGATACCAATATTATCACCACCGTGAGCACTTTCTAATTGTTTATTATGCATTTCCATTTGGAAGGCTTTAGCTGTAGCACCACTTGGGCAAAATACAACATTATCGCCTGGTTTAATAACACCTTGTTCAACGCCGCCTGTTACGATAGTACCAATTGGTAAAGGAAGAACAGCACCGACACACATACGAAATGGTTTATCATCGCGGCGTTTTGGAATTTGGGCATAATTATTAAGGGCATCATAAAGAGTGTACCCAGAAACTTTTGTACCATCGAGCCGTTCGACAGTGAAACCAGGATACCAAGGAGCTTTATCACTTTTTTCGACAAGGTTGTCACCGTGATATCCAGATATTGGAATAATTGGATACAATTCTTTTGCTCTTTTAATGCGATCTGCCTCAGTTTTTCCAGTACCGTAGCCTGATTGTACTAACATATGGTAAGCTTCATCTCTAATTTCATTGAATCTTTCTTCTTTCCAGTCAACACCTGGACTATCCATTTTATTAATACAAACAATGATCTGTTTGATACCAGTCAAATTAATAATACGTGTATGTTGACGAGTTTGTCCTTCGTTTTTACCATCCTCGCCTTTGGCAATAGCTGTTTCGAAACCTGCTGCAGGTAACATAATAATTGCAACATCAGCCGAACTGCTCCCTGACTGCATATTTTTAAGAAAATCCTTATGCCCGGGACAATCTGAAATCGTGTAATAATAGTTTTCTGTGAAGAACTTCTTAGCTGTTGCTTTGATGGTAATACCACGTTCTTGTTCTTCTTTTAAAGTATCCATAGCAAAAGCGAACTCGAAAGTTTTTTTACCGATTTCTTCTGCTAATTTCACATTTTTAGCATGATCACGTTCATCGACGGCTTTTAATTTGAGTAAAAGATGTCCTGTAGTAGTACTTTTACCTGCATCAACGTGTCCGACAACGCAAACTGAAATATGTGGTAACTTGGTTTGATCAGTCATTTTTTAAAACTTTTTGTTGTTGAATTATAATATTTAATGTTTTCTTATTTGTATTAATAAATTGACCCAATTCGTTTAATTTTCAATTTTTTTCATCTAAAAAGCTGTATTGTATTGTCGATAAACTCGGGTTCGTTGGTACTTATTTTTAAAATTTTATTATTATTATCGCTCGCAGCCATGTACCATCCGTCATACGCCCCACATCCAAGTTCATCTCCATTTATGTGTAAAATCGACATTTTTTCGAAAAAATATGTGGTAAAGTGTGATCCACCTCCTTGTGTACAAACATAATTATCACAATTTGCATAAATCATTAGTTTTAGTTCATTATATGAATAATCATGTTTTTCAAGAAGATCATCAAATATTATTACTTTATCACTGTATTTTGATTTTATTAATTCGAAATCTTTCAAATCCTCTGTTATCATATTACTATCTTCAGAATATCCTTTCGTGTTTAATATATTCTTTTTGTTTGATGGTCTAATATATACTATTTGATACTTGTCAACTAGTCTAGACAAAATTTTATCTAAAATAGATTCCTTAATAAAATTTATTGGAAGTAGATGCCATTCTATGTTATATTTATTGTGTATTATTAATAATGGCTTGTCATATTTAAATATATCATTTTTATATACTTGTTTATACGGAGGTGCTAACCAATATCTTTTATCGAATTCTTTAACATGTTCATCGTTGTTTGCAATCAAAAATCTCTCTTTAGGGGTAATCCATTTTCTCGATTCATTTTTTTCGATAATATTTTCTGGTTTCATGAAATAATAAAAAGGTTTCATTCCTTTGTAAGTTATTATTTTATTATCAAACAACAATCCATTTTTATGTAAATAATAATAGTACGGTATATACAAAACAATTTCGTTTCCAAATTCGTTCACTACTTCTAATTGTTTCTTATTACACAATCTCATTTTTATTGATCCAATATTTTTCCAATGTTCTTCTGCTTCCTCAGAAATATTGTCATCATTTTTGCAATAATTTATATCAGGATTTAATTTAACATAATCTTTCCAATTAAATAAACTATTTATATTTGTATCCATATTAATAATTATATTATTTTAGTATAATTATTTTAAATGGTTTCACTAAAATATTCAATTTTAATAAAATATTTATGCAAATAGTAATTTTGTATTATTTATGAATGTGTTATTATCTGTTGCAACCTTTATTATTTTATTTTTCATGTCATTCCCTTTCAAGTACCAACCAGTATATGCACCCCTTTCTAATTCCCTTCCGAATTTATGTAAAATCGACATTTTATCGAAAAAATAAATTGTAAAATGTGATCCGCCTCCTTGCGTACAAACATAATTGTCACAGTTTGCATAAATCATCAATTTTAACTCATTATACGAATAATTATGTTTTTCAAGAAGATCATCGAATATTATTACTTTATCATTGTATTTTGATCTTATTAATTCTAAATCTTGTAAATCTTCTTTTATCGTATTGTGGTCTGTTGAAAAACCCTTGTTATCCAATATATTTTTTTTATTCGATGGTCGAATATATATTATTTGATATTTATCAACTAACATCGGTAATATATCGTCCAAAACAGATTCACTAATAAAATTTATGGGAGCTTTACGCCACTCTATGTTATATTTATTGTGTATTATTAATAAAGGTTTATTGTATTTGAATACATCATTTTTATAATGTTGCTTATAAGGAGGAGGAATCCAAAATTTATAATCATAATTATTAATATGTTCAGAATTATTTACGATTAGATTCCTTTTTTCTATTGCAGTCCATTCACGAGGGTTATTTTTTTCTATAATATTTTCAGGTTTTATGAAATAATAGAAAGGTCTCATCCCCTTGTAGGTAGTTATTTTATTATCAAATAGCAGTCCTTTTTTGTATAAATAATAATAATAGGGTATATACAACACTAATTCGTTACCGAATTCGTTTATTACTTCCAATTGTTTTTTATTACACAGTCTCATTTCCTTTAAACCTATATTTTTCCAATGATCAATCGCTTCATCTTTCGTATTAACATATTTTTTAATATCCGGGTTTAAATCAATATAATCTTTCCAATTGAATAAATCTTTATTGGTCTTAGCGTCATTATATAATTTGACACGTCTTTGAGTTGTCATATAGTATATAAAGGCCATGACAAACAAAAAACATATAACACATACGATATACACTATATCGATATCCAATGAATCCATGGAATTATTCATTTTATATTTATGATATAAAATAATGAAACTAAATGGATAAAATAAAATAAATTAACTTGACCAATAAGTCGTAAAGTATTCTCTATTTCCCTCAAGGAATTTTACAACAGGTTCATAAGTTAAGTCGTCGTATGATTGTTTCTTTAAAAATCTTGATCGAATTTCTGTCGATGAAATAGGAACCTCACGAGGATCAACAAAAATACCAAATCTATCTGATTTAATTTCGGACACTTCTATAGGATCCCATAAGTTTGGCGTGTCAATAGATTCATATACATCACGTCCACACAGCATATAAATATGATAATCTGGATACAATTTCTCAAAATCAATGAGGGAGTGATATGTGTTCGGTTGAACGTCTTTGGTAAATTCCAGATCACTAACTGTAATATCGGGATTTTGTTGTTGTTCGAGAATTTCTTTAATAATATTGTATCTTTCTTTTTTGATGAGGAATCTTTTTTTGTACGAATCACAAACTGGTAAAATTACAATTTTGACTTCATTATCTGGTCTACGAGTTAATTCATAGAGTCTTTGGGCTGTAAAAAGATGACGTCTGTGAAAAGGAGAAAATGATCCGGGATAGATAATGAGTGATTTAGAATGAACATTGATTTGTGCTCCTTCCTCAAGCCAAAAGACTGTCATTATTGTCAAGATTTATTTAGTATTATTTATTTAATAAATCGAATATATAAACAAATATTTGATCAATTTTTTTAATCATCAAAAAATATCATCATTTTTTAATCGAAATTTCTATCTACTAATTTTTTTTCCCCAGTATGCAATTCAAATTTGTAGTCGACTGTTGAGCAATCGATTATTATTTCGAATGGTTTTATTACATAACTATTTGGTACATCGGAATCTTTTTCACTGATCGTAACATCATTTTCAAAATGCAGTGCAAATAAACATGTTGTATCATTTATTTTGTGTTTCACCATGTTAATCGTAGAATTCAATGGATCTATTGAATTCCATGTATAAGTATCGTATGCGGTTTTCAATTCTATTTTATATACTTCTTGATAATTCATGGCTGTTTGTTCCATTTCTGCTGTATGCTCATTAAATTTCAGTTTAATTAATAACATATTAATTTTTTTACTATTTGTCATTCCAATAATTCTACGCGTTAATTCATTGTCGATAAATGAATAGTTATGTGAGTATACTTCATAAATTTTTTGTGCATAAATTGTTGCGTTTGGAACATCAACATCACGAATTACTCTATGTTTTTTATATTTGAAACTTAGATTGTCTATAACAAAATCATCACACGGTACTTTGTATTTAATTCTCCGTGCAAAATAGTAACCTATATTTTTAATGGATCTACTGCAAATACTTGGGATATCAAACAAAAACAGTGGAAATCCCGACCCATAATATCCTTTTATAAAAAATATATTGAATAATTCGATAGGGATTTCGATAGTGTTATTCGTTATTTTAGTTCTTCTATTATTTTTTTTATTTTTAGTTTTATTAAAAATGTTGCTAATCATATGTTGTTTCATCATCGATATTCTATAAATTTCATTCGGCTCGTTGAATTTATTAGAATATGACCCATTACCATCAGCAACCACACCAGTTCGAATTGAAATTACTTCATCTGATTCCATTCCGTTAATTTCGTTTTCTATTTTACTTTTATGAAATAAAACATTTGGAATCTTATGTGTGATAATGAGCGTTAAATCTGACAGTACTACATGTTCCCACGGTATTATAAAATCTGATGTTTCAATAACTTCATAGTCTGTTACATCATAATATGATTCGTTTTGCACATCATTAGACTGTTCTATTTGATTTGTTTCATCATCATCATAATAAATATCACGATACATTATAAAAAACTATAAAAATATTATGAAAATATTATAAAAATCGTTATATAATTTAATTTAATTATGTATAGATCAAACTTCAAAATTCAAATTTTTTAGAAATTTGTTTAAAATGATCTGCCAACAAATCGAGTTCCTCATTAATTTCCTGTTTAACTAATTTTAATTGTATTTTATCGTCATCAGTAAGTTTATTATCATCAATTGATCTAAGTCGTTTATATTCTTGTCCCAATTTTATTTGTTCGTATAATGGAAATCCGTGTTCGTGAAATATTTGACACAATTCTTTGTTATTCACTTGATTGTATTGTCTGGAATATTTTGCGTATTTTAGTCTGTTTTCTTTTGATTCTGTAATGTGTCCCACACCTGTTATATTATCATCTTGGAATGCAGATATAACAGTACATACACATGAGTACAAATTCATTCCGTACCAACTTTCAGTGTGCATATCACTGATTGACATGCTAATGGGATAGTTAACATTAAAACGTCCCGATGGTGTCAAAAATCTTATTTTGGGTGGTGCCTTAGGAAAGTTATTAGGCAATTCAAAGGAAATAAAATATTGACCATTTTTGTATTCTGAGTCATTATGACCAGTATATTCTACATATAAAATATTTGTAGAAAAATCAAAACATACTCTAATGTTCATATTACCTTCAAACGGATCTTTGAAGGCGCTTTCATAAACTTCGTACAAGATCTTGCTCATAAAATTATTTATTTGTATTTTTCAAACCATATTCTCATTTATTTTAGTATATTCAAAGATCAATTTTATTATTTACTAATTAATTAAAAAATTGATAAATATAATAAATATAATAAATATACAATATTATATATACATCATAAAAATACATTATCTAGGTACTGATGACGACACCTAATCAAAATACATATTTTAATCAAAATCAACAATTTCCACAAAATATGTATCCCCCTCAATATGTGCCTCAAACTGTTCCTTACAACGTCGACTATGTTTTACAAGAAAATGCGCGCCTCAAAATAGAAGTTCAGCAATTACAGGCTAAAATTTATCAACTCGAAGCGCAGCTCGGTATGTTTAATAATCCTGTTATTATTAATCAGCCGATTCAAACTGTTCCTGTCATAGTTAATCCTCCTTTATTTTCTCCTTTAGGAAATAATTATTGTACAATTTGTGGTATGACTGCATTCGGGACGTGTGCTGGTAGACCGTATGGACGTCAATGTGGTATGTATTATTGTAGAAATCATATGAACTCGAGATGGCATAATGGTAATGAATATTTTCTTTGTGGTGGTTGTTATGACCATCATAGATATCATAGACATGAAGCTGATTGTATTGTTCAGTAAAAATAAACAAATTTTTTTATAAAATTATTGGTTTTCGATCCAGATCCGCCCGGATTGTCTTGCATCACACAATGGATTATGTTTAGGTAATTCATCATTGTTTCTTTCATAAGTACCAATAGGATCTTTTCCTCTTGCCAATAATAATGTACCAAGTTCATGTAATGGATATGGTCCAAGCCATTGCCTATGAACTAAATCATCTAAAATACAAGTTCTGAAAAATCCAGATTCGCATGGACTACCACAATCACTTACAACAATCATGTTCGGATATTTTTTTTTTGATTCAATGTAAAAATCCCAGAACTGATCGCGCAGATCCAGTAAATCATCACAATTTACAGGACCCAATGTTGGAATTACATGCTCTCCTATCCATTTAATATTATCAAATAAATTATGATAACTATTATTATTTATATTATTTATATTGTGATCAGCACGTAAAAATAAATTATCTACCTCATTTCCTGTTTCATCCATGATGGAAACACCAACACTGAAAACATCACCGTATAATCCTATACATTCAACATCAATACTAAATATATATTTGCTCATTTTATTTTTATTTTATTTATATTTATTTGATTACTCATTTATCCATTTTAAGATCAATTTTTACATCACACATTAATTAAAATTAATTGAAATAAATTAAAATTATGCTATTTGTATTTGTATTTTCTTTTCTTGTGGAAATTTAGAAAGTAATGCCGTTAGATCTGTACCCAAAACTTCATCCATATTTTGAATCATTTTTTCATTCAATTTATGAAATTTCATAAAATCCATACCCTTTAATGTTTCCTGATATTTTTTATAATCTGGGAAATCTCCTGCTGGAATTCTATATTTTCTTTGCAGTTTTGTAAAAATATCTCCTAAATTTGCGATCAGTTCAGCTTGAGCTTTTTCTTTACCAAAAAATGGCATTTGCTCTTTTAAATAAGAAATAATATAAGCGTGTACCTTTACCATTCTAGATCTTTTAACTAATTCATTTACTTTTCTAATAACTCCATTTGCAGGCAACGATCCTAAATCGTTCATTAGATCATTTTGCTCTTTCTCGAATAAATCCTGAAACTCTTTATTTTGATATGGTTCGTTCCAAAATGATCCGACATAAATTTTTACTGCTTCTGGACTTTTAATAACTTTTCCTAAGGACCACATTAATGCACCGTAAACTCTCATTAGTTGCTGACTGTTCATTGAATCAGCTTTATTTAAAATTACTCTTATTTTTTCTCCATGTCCTTTCAGTGATTCGATAACAGTTTTAAATTCATCTGATATATCCAATTTATGTGCATCAAATAGTAATATTATCATATCAGATCTTTCTGCAAACCATCCGCAAACTTTAGGAAATTCATACGCTCTCTCCAGCCTCTGCTTTTCACCTGATAATATCCCCGGTGTATCTATTAAAGTTATATTTTCCAGGAGTGTTGATGGTAACTCTGAACTTTGAAAATGGCCTAAAAATCCTCCACCAAAAATTTCTAGCCCTCTAAACGGTTTCTCTGAATCGACTGCCAGAGCATGACCTGGCGTTTGTCTTTCTTCAGATCCGTTCATTATAGCTACAAATTTATCTGTTGTGGGTTCTTGTCCAATATGAGATCCAGGATATGATTTTTGTAAAATATATTCGATAAAAGTTGTTTTTCCGGTTGAATACTGTCCAACAAGCAAAATCATTGGTTTTGCTTCAAAATCACTTTCTCTCATTATCGGTGAGTGAAAATCAGCAAATTTATAATATTCTTCGACCGGTTTGATTTTACTTTGATAAATCTTTTTTAATCCATCTATTACAGATGATATCTTTTTGAGATCAAGCTTGTGCCTCATCGCAATATGCTATATTACATTATTTTCAAATAAATTGAGGTAATCGGTTAATCAATTTTTTAATCAATTAATTGGTTATTTTTACATTTTTTCACCTCATAAGTGTATTATTATTATAAATCATATAATATATTAAAATCAAAATTAAAATCAAAATATAAATTCATAATGAAACCTTGGTTTGCATCTAACGACGAAAAAATGTTTTACAAATATCTAGACAAAGCTGAAAATTATTTTGAATACGGTTCAGGTGGATCCACATATCAAGCTTCGATAAGAAAAAACGTTAAAAGTATATATAGTGTCGAGAGTGATTTAGAATGGCACAATAAATTAAAAGATTTGATAGAAGACAAGGAACGTATATCGTTTATATATTGTGACATGAAAACTCAACCTAATACTTTGGGAAATCCAGGTAAATCCAGTACATTAGAAGATTGGATTAATTACAGTAATGGTATGCGTAATTTGAATAAATTAGACACCAACCTAACACAAAAAATAGATTTGATATTAATAGATGGAAGATTTAGAGTAGCATGTTGTCTTAAATGTTTTGATATTATAAATGATGATTGTTATATCATATATGACGATTTCTTAAATAGACCAGATTATCATGTTGTCTTGAATTATTATGATGTTATTGAAAAAACACGAGATGAAAGAATGGTTATTCTCAAAAAGAAGCAGTGCCAAGGTCCTTCTTCAGATTTAATAGAAAAATACGAAAAAATAAGATATTAACATTATTTATTTGCAATCTTTTGTAAATATCGTCTGATTATTTACAATTCGATTGGATCGAATTAAACCTTCACTTTCTTTTTCAGCAATATTAAATGGATGATTATCTGGATCAAGTAAATAGGCGATAACATGGTCTGGTTTGTTTCTGAATTGCATAAATTGTGTCATTATATATGCTGGACTGAATGTTTTTTCATTGATTCGTTCTAAAAGTTCCTGATCGCAATTTTTATTAAAAAATAGTCTATAAATATCACCAATTTGCTCACGCGAACAGTAATCAAAATAATATTTTTTATCTATACGACCTGGACGAATTAATGCTTCGTCCAATTCATCTGGTCTGTTTGTTGTCATTATGAGTATACGTCCCTCACATTCATTTACACCATCTAGTGCATTGAGAAGACCGCTGAGTGTGATACCCTGTTTTTGATTTTTATTTTGATTTTCTTTTTTGGATTTCAGCTCATCTTCGTCTGAATTATTTTGATTATTTTGATTATTTTGATTATTTTCTTCTTTGTTTTGATTTTGTCCTCTTTGTTTTGTTATAGTCGAGGCACAATCGATATCTTCAATGACAAGAATTGTCGACGAGTAGTCAATGCCAGTTAATAGAGTATAAAGATCACTATCACTGGCAATATCATTGAGGATGAGATAATGAATATTACGTTTGCAGTAATTCGAAATACCTTTAATTACAGAAGTTTTTCCGCAACCTGGTTTTCCGTATAACAAGTAACCACGTGTATACGGCATACCAATTTCATGGTACCAATCTTTATTATCGATGAAAAAATTAATATCATCCATTAAATCTTTTTTTGTTTCTCGTGGTAAAATAACAGTATCAATTTTACGTCTGTTTTTTAAAGGTTTTGCATTCCATCTATTGCCACTGTTCTGGTATAAAGTTGGTTGCCATTTTTGTCTTCTGACATTAAGAACATATTTTTGTACACAGTGGAGTGTAAATTCGTTCAATATATCCCTCTTTTCATCTTGTGAAACATATGTAGTGAGAGTAATGATACGATTTTCTTTTTTTCTTTCCTCGTCGCCGTACACAGTGATAAGTTCAGATGATAAAGTATATGTGATCGAATGTTCCTCAAATTTAATTGTTTTTTCGGTTAATTTTCCAATAACTTTATTAAGATTAATAACATCTTCTATATTTGTTTCTGCCGTGAATTTTTTATCATATGTATATCGCACTGAAGGTTCGACACTAAAATCGACATATTGTGAATCTGTTAAAAAGAAATAAACCGGTTCATATAATTCGTTTACTTTTTTTTCGTCCGTTATGTAACTCACAGTAACTGTCTTAATGATTTTTTTCTCTTCTTTAACTAAATACATTTTAATTTTTCGATACAAATTAAGAAAAAAATAATATACTGAAAATATTGATATATTAGACAGAGAAGTAAATATTTTTGATACATTATTTATTACCACAACACTGATTAATGATACAATAATTGCATCGACTATTGGATTTCCTGTTTTAAAAATATTAAATAAGCTCATATTTAAAGCTTGATTTATTTGATATGATGGATCCATTTGAGTTTATGTAATATTATTATTATAAATAAATAGTTAATTGAGGCTAGTATATTTATTATATCAATTTTTTATTTTTTAAATATATCTATTGTTTTCCCCGTATTAATAATTGTTTATAATTGTTTATAATTGTTTATAATTGTTTATAATTAAAAATTGATTTTTTAAACATCCTACTGGTGTCTAATTATATTGCCACAGTAGATTTATTTAGTAAATTAAATATAACAAAATGTTTGACTTAATGTTTCAGTTAATAAAAAACAAATTTACTCAACCATCCGTAACAGAAGTTAGATTGTCGCTAAAAGAACAGACAGAATTAAAAGCTAAGGTAACAGAATGTAGAAAAAAGGAACAAGATGAAATAAAAAAAATAACTGCTTGTAGAAATAGTATCCTGGAGGAATTTAAAAAAATATGTATTCAAACAGCGGATAAAGATGGAATTAAAAAAGATATATTATTCACTGTATCAAATAACTTGATTAATTGTGTTGACGATTCAGGTAATGTCACTGATCGTGTAATTAAAGCAATACCAAATGATATCCTGAGACTATGTTTAGGAAATGATAAAACAGTAGATTTTAGAACTAATTATTCCAGAACATTTAATAACAGTAGACTTGAAATACATTTTAGAGCAATCTAGTTTTTAATTTAATTTATTTTGAGTTTTATAAATAAATTAAAAATCTGAAATCTGAAATCTAAAATGATTCAAAAAATGCATCAGATGAAGGTTCTCTTCCCAAAAACTTTCTAAGTGATTCGATCGATGGTCTTGATCCACCATAACTCAATATTTCTTTTTTGTATAATTCTCCTACAGTAAGATCCAGCTCATGATTAATAAATTTTGTGCGGAACATATCTTTTGCATATACTAAGGACCACAAATATCCGTAGTATCCAGCAGCGTATCCGTGCATAATATGACCAAATGATGCCACCATATTTGTACCTTCGGTGACATTTATACCGACTGTTTCATGATAAATTTTTTCATAAAGTTTTGCAAGATTTTTTGCATTTTGTTCTAAAGTATTTGATTCTGATAGAATACTATCGAGATTAGTTGAATGTAAATACATATCGTACAGTCCAAAACTTAATTGTCTAGCATAATAACATCCTTGCAACATATTTCGTTTTTTGTTTATTTTTTCTATAGTTTCATCATCTAAATTAACCGACATTAATTTCAGTGCAATAGGTCTATAACACCATTCTTCTAACATCTGTGAAGGAGTTTCCACAAAGTCTCTCTCGCATTTAGTTCCACTAAAATGTCCTATTTCAACATTAGAACTAATACCATGCATGACGTGACCGAATTCGTGAAAATATGTTTCAACTTCACTAAAAGTAAGATTATCACCTTTACCAAAATTACATGCCATACATACTAGAGGTAAGTTTCCACTTGATTGACTAACAAATGGAAAAACAGCAGCGTGTCCATACTTTCCTTCACGTGGGAACAGATCCAAATAGAAGTGACCTTTGACAGATCCAGTTTTTACATCGACAACTTGGTAAAGTTTTACCTCTTCATGCCAAAATTTATGTTTATGTTGTTCACTTACTTCTTCAAATTTATAACCAAGTAATGTCTCATAAATGTGGAACATACCATTTGTCACAACATCGAGAGGAAAATGTTTTCGTAATTCTTCTTCGTCAAGTTGTGAATTCTGTTCCGTATAAATTCTAGAATAATAAGCAACATCATATGTATGTATATCATCAATCTTATCCTCTTTTGCAATATTCTCGAGTAGTTTGACGTCATTTTGAGATAATTTAACCATTTTTTCTTTTAAATTCGTTAAAAAATTTATAACAGTTTTTGTACTCTTTGCCATTCGTTTTTCCAATGCATAATCACTATATTGTTCATAACCAAAAATTCTAGCAAGTTGTTTCCTTAATTGGAATACTTTAATACAAATTGGTATATTATCTTTTACACAACGATTTCCAAAAGTGTGAGACATTTTTTTACGTGTCTCTCGATTTTTACAATGTTCCATTATAGGAATATAATCAGGATATTTCAAACTGACTTTATAAGTTGCGACGCCATTGCTATCGCTTGTTGTAGTCAGACGCTTTGCCAAATAATTTTCTGGCAAACCAACTAAATCATCAGCTGTGAATACAAATGATGTATTTTCATTGTTTGTATTCAGATCGAATTTGTTACATAATTCGCTAACCTCCATTTTTATTTTTTTGACTTCTTCATAATCTGCGTCACTTAGATCGACACCACTAAGTTTATAATCGACCATTTTCTCTTCAATGTAACGTACCCGTTCATCTGATGAATTTATTTTTTCAGTAAGCCAAGTATTTTCGTAATAATTTTTAAATTGATTAAAGAGATCTTTTCTCATCGATTGATCAATAAAATATTTAGATAGCTGAGTTTCAGCATCAGAACATTTTTGTCTAACATCTTTATCGGTATGAAAAGAACTCATTTCAAAAATACACATAATTTTACTTAAACTATGATCTTGATCGATATCTGGTTGGATATAAGTATCCCATGTCAAAGTTTCTAATTTTAATAAATTGTCGTTGAATGTCTGGATTTGCCCTATAATATTATTCGCAGTTTCTTCAATAGATTCAACAGTTATTTTGGAATAATCAGTGTCCATTTTTGTTTGTATTATTTTTATTGTTATTTTGTTATTGTTTTTGAGTAGTATTAGCTGAAATTATTATATCTTTTATTTTCAATATTTTATAAACAAATTATTTAGCTTCTGATTCAGCAACAAACCTAACAAGTTTTGTCAATAATGGTGTCGGATTAACTTTATCATATTCTTCTAGATCAAAAATAATATCACCATTTTGATAACTATTAGTTTTCAGCATTTGTTCGCGAGCTAAATTACTACTTTTATCACTGTTGTTTGTTATAACGAGTAGTTTTTTCTCACCATCAATGCGCACAAAAGCAATATTATTATCTGATTTATTTTGTGCTTCAAGATTGGGACTTTCTTTTGTTATAATCCATGAACTAAATTTAATGTGTCTGAAAAGAACAAGATCAGTTACACGACATTTTTCAAACGTCCCATCATAATCGATATGATTATTAATTCCTATAAAAAGTCGGTTGACATTTGCTAAATTCTTGTAGTATAAATTCAGATATTGATCTGTACTTTGAGAATTTCCAAGAGTGGTAATCTTGGGTGGTTCGGAGTATACTTCCCTACATGCAGATTCCATTGTAGATTGATGATGTAAGAATTTTTTACTAACTTCGTCAGGTGGAACACCAGTATCAAGAAATTTTGTCACAGTTGGTAGGTAAACGATTGGATCTTCGTGAGGATTTCTAAGAGAAAAGGCCTTGTAGAGTTGTCTTGTACAATTTCTAATATTTGATGGGTATCTCCAAAGTGACATTTTGTATAAATTTATGTGTGTCTAAATAATTAATTAATTATTTGTATAATTAATTGATTTATCTCATTGTTATGAATTCAACTTTTTAATATTTTTAAACAAATGTTGTTGGGACAACAACATCGCTATTGGGTCCAGCCAAACTATTGGGTCCGACAAAATTTGTTACAGAGCCATGTATAGGATCGAACAGAATATTATCAACAATTTCCATTATTTTATGTTTTATTTCACGTGGATTATAGTCTGAGTCAGAATCAGAACCATCTGAACCAAAATCTAATTCATCATTACGAATTTTACGATTAAAAGACATTTTTAATATACTTATATTATTAATTTACAAAATTATTTCGTAAATTGATTTTATTTTTTATTTTTGTTTTTTATTTTATTTAAGGAGTGCTGTTATTTCTTTATTCCATCTATTATTGAATATTTTTTCGTTGTAGTTTGCTTTGATCATATTTCTCACATCGTTAATTTGTCTAATTTTAATATCCTCATTTGAATCAAACATTATTATCTTGTCGTGAATCATTTGTTCTGTACAATCGATAGGAACAGTATTTAATTCAATATCATTGAAATCATTTGCAATTCCAGTTTTTGTCATAATAAATGGTTTTCCCATGAATGCTGCCTTAATAATAACTGGCGAAAAAAATTCTTGTTTGTTCAATTGAATCAAATAATCGCATATATTTATATAATTTACAATGTCTGTTTGATTTTTAGTGAAAATAATTCTATTTTTACTCACAATGAAATTAGGTATATTATCTCCAACAAATAATCCCACATATTCGTTAGATATCATTTTAATTAAATTAATGAATATCATCGATTTTGTAGGCTCAAGTGAATTATTAACGTATAGTAGTATTTTTTTATCTGCATCTATTCCTAATTCTTTTTTGATATTATTATTGTTTATTACATTTATATTTGTCATTAAATGATAGTCGGGCATTTTCTTAATCTGCTGTTCGCATTCTGGAAAATATTTTAATGTATTGTTTGATAATGTAAATAAATAATCATCAATATAACTATCTTGACTTTTATTAATTGGATTTTCTAATTCATTGGCAATATAAACCGTTCGAATTTTATTATATTTACAATTATTTTTACAATTATTGTGATAATTTTTATAATTTCGTTTTAATGTGAAAAAAGGAATTTGTAATAAATTACTCGTCCGTATTATAATATCATATGATTCAAAGTCCACATTTTTTATTGTAAAATAAATATCGCATATACTTTTATATTTGTTTACAAGTTTTTTATCATATCTTCCTATTATAATCAATGTTTGATCATATTTATTTTCTAGAGCACTTATCAAATTATATGCAAATTTCTCCGTTTTATATTCCGTCACGAGTAAAATTCTTGGCTTTATAATCGTCACGCTCATATTGTCAATATTATTCACATTGTCGATATTATTCATATTGTCGATATTGTGCATTTCTGTATATATCACGAAATTAAACACCTCTGTATTAATATTTGTTGAAACTTTTCCGTATAATCTAATTAATTTGCTTATTTTATCGATAAATTTTTTAATTACAGTAATATTTCCAGCAAAATATCTATCGGTGTACAAAACACTATTGATCGATTTATTCAAATAATTATTATATCCAGGTATTGATTGTCTTATGAAATTGCATTCTTTTTGAATATCTATTCGAGATGATGTAGGATAATAATATAATTTATTCTCATTAAAATTACATTCTGTTATCATTTCTTCTGTTATTCTTGTGTGCAACTCAGTTATTATAACACCATTAATATATTCCTCGTATATGTTGATGAAATCATCATATATTATGAATTTGTAATTATTTGCAGAATATCCTGAACCATATTTATTACGATCAATTTTAATGAATTTAATATTTGTATCTTGGTATAAATTAATAAAATCATTGCTTAGATCATCATGAAATATTATCCCGATTATATTTAAATTTATTTTTGTAATGGACTCGAACCAATTTTTGATTATGGAATAATTATTATTTTCTTTTGAATAGCAATTTTTATTATCTTTAGTTGTTAAGTATGTTGTTAATATGTAATCAGATTTTTTATATGGCCTAAATCCTCCATATTTTCTTAAATTATATTTTTCCTCAATAATATCGTTTTGTGGAATGACATTGAAATGTTGTCTCGCATATTTTAATGATATATAATTTCCTGGTTTTGCATGTGAATTGATGGTATCATAAATTCTATCAGTAAAATCAGAACATTCTTGTCCGTATAATTGATTTATTATGTCCATCCCTCCTATTTTTTTCACGCATTGACTCGTTATGAACATCATGAAATTTTTCGTCGAAATTTGATTACTTATTTCAACATCCGAATTATTTATGCGAGAGTTAGTGCTATCAATATTTGAACCATTTAAACTATTTGAACTAATTAAATCATGATGGTAAAAATGATGTATACCAGTATCATAATAGGATTCAATATATAATTTATACCAATTGTGTGTTGCGGGATAGATATTTTCATCAAATAAAAATATAAAATCACAATGGTCCAATAATTCAATACATTTATTTTTTAATTGTGCAGTGTTTGTTACAGGATATTTATAGTATTTAATGTCGTTTTTGACACATTTATTTATAATTTCTTTATCTGCTTCGTTTGGGTTTGTATTCAAAATTACAACAAACGAATTTTCTGGTCTGTTTGATATGAAATGATTAATAGTATTATTAATATTGGTATTGGTTGTGTCAATTGTATTGGTTGTGCCAATTGTATTGGTTGTAATTATTATACCTATACCTATTCGATGTCCTCTTGTACTATCAGTTACAGTCACATCATTTTTTTTCTGATGAATTACATGATTGAAAAGAAGTAAATCAGTACTCGCAATAATTTTTCCATATTCTTTCGTCAAAATAGAAAATTCTCTTGTTATTTCTTTTATTAAGTTAGCTTTACCTGCAATGAATTTAGTGTCATAAATATTTACAATATCTGTACATATATTTGCATCTGAGCTGATGAAATTATATTGATTTTTCAACTCATGAGATCTATTTGAACATTTTTGTAAAATTAATTTGTCATTAGGGAATAAATAACTGAATATATTTGTTTCTTCATTGATTATTGTGTCTGTGAAATCCATATAAATCACATTATTTAAATATTCAATGTATTTTGTTATAAATTCGTTTAATACAATTAATTTATAATTTGATGCTGGATAACAATTATTTTTTTCTACTTTAACAAATTTAACATTTTTACTTGTACAATTTTTAATAAATGAACTATCAAGTTCATCATACAATATTATGCCTAATAGATTATGTTTTAATATATATTCATACCATCTCTCAATAAACAACTCATTATTTGGCGACATTCCCGAATGTGATAATGTTCCTTGTCTTTTCGTCAAGTATGTTGTAATAACACAATTAGTTTTCTTAAATAATTTATAATCCATGGAATTCATATCAACATCTTCATAGATAGAAGAATTTATTCTTATGAGTTGTCGTTTTACTGATTTTTCTATAGATGATGCTATGTTATTTATTTTTAATCTATCCATACTGTGAAAATCGTGTATATGATCCGGTAGAGTCACATATTTATAATTTCGTGTTAACCCATAGTTAAATGCTCTTTGACTCAATCCTTGATGTTCTGCTCCGTATATTTTATACGATGGGTCGATACCTCCGATACGTTCTAAACAATACTTTGTCATGAAAATCATATGACCCATTGGATAAGAACATGACGCGAGTTTTATATTATTCACGGAACTTATTTGCCCGATTATTGTTAATTTATTTGGTATACTCCCATTATCATCATAAATATCATATCCGTAATCTAATAGATGAATATTTGTAGTATTTGAGACATCAATCCAAGGTTCATGCCATTTATTGATTACAGGCCAAATATCATTATCGAATAAAAAAATATAATCACAGTCTTCTAAGTATTCGAGACATATGTTTTTTGATTTATTGATACCTTTTCTTGAAGTATTTTTTATATATTTAATATCTTTACGTAGACAAAGTAATTCATTTTGTTGACTAATTCCCTCTGAAGAAAAATCATCTACAACGATAATTTTCATATTACTTGTTTTATATTTAATCATATTTGTAATGCACTGCTCAAAAATATCGTATCTATCAAGAGTTGTAATTGCAATACCTATTTTTGCATCGCAAGTATTAATATTCATTTGAGGATATATTTGTATTTTTTTGTATAATATATGATGTGTAATTATATGATAAATATACAAATAATTATCATTTTAAGTAACGCGCATTTAATTGTTAATTATTAATTATTAATTATTAAAATAAAAAAATCTTGTTTACAAGACACCGGGGAATGCGCACATGAAACGATTCCTTAATCTCGGTACATACTTTTCAAAAAGATAATTCGTTAATTTATTTTCAACCAAATTTTTGAAATCTTCGAATGATCGCACAATGCAGATAATTTTTGAACTCTTTGCGTGTGCTATTTCCAGCAAATTGAACAACTGCTCACATTCTGAATCTGATAAAACTTGAATAATATTAATATCATGTATTCCCGCATTATGAACATACATATCGTGAACATAACCGTACTTGTATGGAGTGTCAACAAAATTAATTTTGACATCACAAGGAATTTGACGGCAAATATTGTCAATGGGAATATGACGCTCAAGTAAAATACCCCTTGCTGATTTGGTTTTGGAGCCAGATTGAAACAACAGTTTGATGCGATCAACAGGATCAGTGGAGTTGAGAATTTTCGCAGAAATCCAAGGTACACGATTTGATTCATCGGTAATCGAATCAATAATCACAAAGTTTTTCGCAACAGGATGATTATAAGTAATGAATGGTGGAAAAATCCTTGAATAATTCAGAACAGAATTTGATGTCACCACAATCGACTTGTTGTTGGCAATCAAGTATTGCATAAGATGATTCAGGAAAATATTACCGATTCCATAGTCAGTATTCAAATCGTCAATAACAAACAAGTCAATCCCCGTCAGAACTGTAGTATAATCGAGTTTTTTCCCTTTGTTTTGTTGGTCGCCCAAAAAATGTTCATCGACATATAGAACACGCATGTAATTACTGATGTATTTTGTAAGAGCCACACAAAGATGCGTCTTACCAATTCCAGGCGTTCCTGACACAATTAGACCGTGTGGCTCGGATCTATTGAAAATAATCCTCTGACAAAAATCTTGGAAAATACAAAACATCTGTTCTGCCACGCTTGTATTCCTCCTGTAATTTTGAAATGTGTTATCATTGTTTTCTTCGGGGAAAGGACAAAGATGAACAATCTGTTGTTTTGATTTACTCATTTCATGACTAGAGAGACGTTGCATGATTAATTTTTGATTTCTGAATTTAATGAATTTATTAAGCTTTTGTAGATTGAATCGAATACACTTAATGATTCCAGGAATCTTATAATCGACTGGAACGGTATCATTTTTCAGACTTTTGGCCAAAACAATCAATGTGTCATTGTCCATTCCATTTTGTAATTCTGGTGACTCAAAAAACTGTGTAGGATCTCTTTCGTAGCGTTCGATGGTATCAAGAGTATCGAACGTTTGAGGATTGTTGTATTGTGTGACAAGATATTGTCTCATTTCCTCAAACGTAATCGGCCCATTTATAAAAACAGTACCGAAGCCCGTGAACTTTGTGATGCCATTTACTTTGACAACATACAGATTAAATCCCTGACTATCACTAGCGATATGTTTATTAGGATATGCAGGAACTCCTCTAATGTAAACAATATCACCATGTTCCAATTGATTCATTTGATCTAATGAACAATTCTTGATTTCATCAAAAAGGAAAAAAAGAGGATTTTCATGTGGAATGTCATAGGTGAACGGCCCAATAGTTTTCTTTCCAATAACAAAGGATTCGAATAATGTGGAAGTTATCACAAATTGAGTAATTCTGTTGTCAAACAGAAAGTCAAATTGTTCCTTGCCCAACAAGTTCAGAAGATATTTGTAGAAAACAGCCTGCACTGCAACACCACAATCGAGAACAGTTGGACCTGAAAAAAATGCATCCAATGCATCAGAAGATTTGACATTGTGTTTCGCAACAAAATGATTGTTTCTATTGGTTTCCCAATAGTGAACATTTATTAGTCCTGCTACATGTGTATGTGCTTGTGTGGTTTCTCCGTGGAAATCAAGGAACCTCCTCGCATAAAACCATCGCTTCTGTGCATTCATGGTCTCCATAATATGGATAGTGTCACTTGAATCATCAAAAATGATATGATCAAATTGTTTCTCGTAAGTATCCCTGATTCGTTGAATGAATGTTTTTTTTTCAACACGATGTGTTCCAAAATATTCTACCATTTTTTTAAAGTCATTATGTTGAAAATTATCAATTGGTGTTGGTTTTTTGTAAACTTGATCTTTAAAATTACGAAGATTTTCACTGTGACATTTAAAAACAAATTCAAGACGATTCTCAATGTTTTTTTTGGGATACATTATTGTTTCACAATCTGAAATTAGTACATTATCGGATATTGATGAAACAATTTTTGATACATTCTTTTTACTGTATTGTACTGATGGCATTTTGTTTGGTTGGCAATTGCGATGCTCAAATCTTCTCTTCACTGAGAAGATAAGCTTCTGGTGAATGAAATGCATCGAAGACACGAAATTTTTCCAAAAGGAATTGTTTAGTATGTTGAAAAACGAATGGAATTAATAAATACTAGACATTTCAATTTTTTGGTTGTAATCTAGATATTGCACACAATAAATAAATAAATAAATTAAACACCACATAGACTATGCTGCCATCAATTGGGCTAATTTTCCTAGTTCTTTGGCAATTCTGAAATTTGATGCATCCGGATTTATACGCAATATTTTGGTTGTTAAATTTTCTTTAATATATTCTTCTCGTTTCTTTTCATATTCAGGACTTCTATCACTGTGTCCATTTTCATCAACTTCAATAGCAATTTTGTGCGTCAATAAATACATATCAATCATATAAGATCCGCACTTATATTGCAATTTATATTGACTATTATTACCATCAAGATATTCTATTATTTTTTCTAATACATCCGCCTCTTTAGATTGAATTTTATTAATTGTATTTAGGCCTAATTGTTCCATCATTGATTGACATTTAGGTTTACGACTTCTGTTTAAAAATACAATCAAAGCATCCAATTTAATTTTAGTTTCCGTTGAATCCATCTCTAGTTTATAGGTTTTGCATTGTCTACGTATGTGATATTTGCTATATTCGAGTGATGTGGTAAGTTGTGCAATATCAAACAATGTTGCCCCAGATGTATCTATTTCTGTTTTGAGACGTATTCCTTCGAAATAATAATATGTCTTTTTATGATTCTTAACTTGTGCCACAAATTCATTAAATTTTTTAAAAGGATTTTCTGTACAATGTTCAACATCATTTATGTTAAAAATAATTTTTAGTTTTGAATTGTAATATCCCAAACGAATATTATAATCTTCGAATAAAAAAGTAATTTCTTCACCATTTTCTATCTTTGTCAATTCTGTTAAATAATCTTTCGTAAATTTTGATTTATTAATACAATAATCTATGATTTGTTTGACATTAATATCACAATCAACTTGTCCCGTTGACATTTTAAAATATATCGCATATACATAAACACCAATTTTTACGGTATCTTCTCTATATTATTTCTTTCAATTTTATCAGTTATATTTCTATCTCCAGGTTATTAAAATTATATTCCGAGTTATTTATTTGTTCAATTTGTTCAATTTGTTCAATTTGTTCAATTTGTTCAATTTGTTCAATTTGTTCAATTTGTTTATTGGATTTATCAAGATCGTTTAGTTTATTAATTTGTTGATTAATTTGTACATTAGTATCGTCAAATTTTCCACCGAAATATGCATTATACATTCCGTTTCCATATAAAAGTCCTGTATGTACGAAGGAATATATTTTCATGTATTTTATTTCGGTTTCATCAATTGGTTCGATAAGTATCTTAATACTATCTACTTGCATACAAAATCCTCCGGTGACATCCGTTGTTAATATATCTTTATCATCTGAAAAATTTAAATAAATTAAACTACCATATTTGTCGTATATATTTTTTATTTGATATCGATCGTATTCATTGTATATCATTCCATTGACTGATATAACAATTTTTTTTATTTTTGTGTTATCATTCGTTTCGATAAAAAATCCATTAGAATAATATGAACCAAAATTAATAGATTTATTCATTGAGGTTGTGATACATCTTCTTATTTGAAATATTGGAATATTACAAGTTTTTTCAAACATATCTTTTCTTTTTTGTGTATCGAATAATATCATTTTCCCATACAAAGTCGTTATCCCCCCATCTTGTTGATTATTTTGATGATTTTCATTGAATTTCAATTCAATTTCTACATCATTAAATTGCGCATTGGGAAGATTAGTTAAACCAAACTGATCAAGTCGTAGTTTATAAACCATATGATTGTTTTCGTCATCATAATGAACATTATTTATATCAATTTGTTTCATAAAATGTGGGTCTATCATTAGTGTCAAAAAACCTCCCAAGTATATATTTATCGTGTCGATTCTTATTTTATTATCGTGTTGCTCCATCGTTATCGTCTCCATCGTTAGCGTATCATATGTTCTGGGTATTTTTATTTTATTATTTTCAAATTCCAAAGAAAACATGTGTTTAGCATATTTATCATAAGAGGAAGTTTTATGTGTGACTAAAGCCATCAATGCACCCTGTACATTTGCCATATTTATTTAATTATTATTTTATTATTATTTTATTATTATTTTATAATGATGTCGAGTGATTCATATATTTAAGTGAATTTATTTTAATGTTCATTATCATTAAATTTAATACAATGATAAATAAAAATTTGATATTAAAATTATTAATACCTTATTAGATTCACATACAATAAATATAAATTAACGCCAAATTAAATTACCAAATTAAATTTCATGGAAATCAATGGCATCAATGGTTTGCATTTGTATCGTAATCTCCTATCACATCAACAGTCAATCGATACGATACAAAAATTAGACGGTGAAAAATGGGTTCCGCTTAGTTTAAACAAAAAAAGTCGCAAAGTGCAGCATTATGGATTTTATTATAATTATACAACGTATAACATTAATGAAAAAGCACCCGATATGCCAAATTTTATAATTACATTACGTGATCTTCTTACTACAAAGTGCAAAGAGTTAGGATTAATCGATGATACTTATGTATTTAACCAATGTATCGTGAACAATTACGAATGTGGTGAAGGTATTAGTCCTCATACAGATTTAGATAAATTCGGTCCTGTAATTGGATGTTTTACACTCGGATCAGGTGCATTAATGAAATTCACCAAAGGCGATATGTGTGTTGATCTTTACACAGAAGATAGATCATTATACATAATGAGCGGAGAAGCAAGAAGTATTTGGAAACATCAAATGCCTCAGCAATCGTATGATACAATAGATGGTATTAAAATAAAACGAGGTAGACGTATTTCAGTAACATTTCGGAATGTTCCCTAATAAATCGATAAATTTATTTTATAATTTTATAAAGTTGAAATAGTTATCTGTTGTCATTATTTATAAAAAAATTAGTTATTAATATACAAATTAATAAATTTAATTTTATTTAAAATACTATTAAATAGAATTAATATAATGGTTCTGTTCGATGTATACGATATGTCTAATGCCTTTGTTGTTTTTTGTTCGGTTTTTTCTCCGGAGGAATTCAACAAGACTGATATTCCAGAAGTATTCAAAGATGTTTATTATCATCTTATTGTAACAAAAAAGATTGCAGTTCCTAAACCAATGATATTTTTTTCAAATAAAATATTACAAAATAAAACTGGTGATAATCAACTGGCTGACAATAGTTATATTCTTGTTTCATTTTGTGTTATTGTGGAACCATTCAATAATGTGACTGGATTGACTGCATCGCTCGATTATATTAACAGTATCGTTAATAATATTCGACAAATTATTTATATTGGATCATGTTCTCTAAGTGAAGACAATACATTCACAGATTACTTGTGCGGAGAACACAATTCGTATCAATACGTTGATTTGTACAGAAACAAAATGTTACATAATATGCAAACGATTAATTTAACAAATAAAACAATTTTTGGTGTTAGAAGTCATTCATGGGAATTCATTGATCCTGTCAATAAATTATTTAAATTGACTATGAGTAATGAATATGGTAATATAGTACGAGATTCTATAATAGGTTTTGATATGATCAAATTTATTGATGAACAATTAAAAAAAATTAATAAAATTCGCAAGGACCAAGATAAAAAAATTAATGAAAATGTGTCCGAACAAATTCGGAACATCACTTTTTCGATCGAAAATATTAGAGGAACAAAACATAAATTATACGATACAAATATTGGAAATGAATTTATCGACGCAAGTTACTGTAATACAAAAAGAATAAAAACAATTTCTTTTTTAAATAGTTTGATGGAATAAAATAAAAAATTGATATAGTGGATCACTTGTGTCATAATATTTAATTTATATTAAACCATATTAATAGTATTAATAATTCATGCCCCATTTCTATATATATGACACACCAGATGCATATGTAGCTCTTTGTCATACAGGTAGTCCCATCAACACAAATACGATATACAATGATATATATTTCAATCTCGTTGGGAAAAATCTTATTGCAAAAAAACGAATGATATTCATTTCGGGCGAAGAACAAAATAATAAAAAAGTCCCGATATGCGCTATAGTTTCACCGCATGATTTTCAAATAAATGATTATGTTACAATTATAAATAATATGATTAATTATACACCATACAAGACTCACTTTGACGTAAACTATTATACTGGATCAATTATAATTAATCGTATTTTAATAGGAGAAAATTGTAGATTAATTAATATTACAAATAGTTATGAAAATTTCAAAATATGGTTTTATAATAACTTCGATGTAAATAATATACAATTATTTACATCATTAGCGTGGGATGTAACAGAAATAATAAAAAAGGTAATCTCTGTTCAACCCACTTGTTCAAATCCAGAAGCAAAAACGGACATGGATTATCATATTCAGAAAACTATGCAACATTTATTGAATTATAAAAATAAAATGGAAAATACAGGAAATATAAATCAACGAATAAGTCATGGATGTGAACCTGTAATCGGCTATCTTCCTCGTGAAAATAATATAACTAATATAACTAATGACTCAAATTTAGACAAATCAATGGAATCTCGACACTTGATCAGAAAAATAGTTGAATCACATGCTGAAGAAAATATGGAACAATCTGAAATAGAACGGACTCGCAAACGTATTAAGGTTGAGTATAAAGATTAAGTATTAAGATTTTTATTTATTTCGAATTTTTTTATTTTAGGTTTTAAATATGTTTCCAAATACTTGAAAATAGGCATTAGCTCCTGGATTGTCACTTACTATTACGTTTTTCTGCAAATTTACATATCTATTGTCTCCATCCAAAAGTTTTATGTAAATTGACTTACCGTTTCGTATATAATTATTATTGATATCGTTAACTGTATTTTGAAGATTTGTTACATCACTCCTTAAACTATTCAATTCATTTAATATATTCCTGTTACTAACAGACAAAGAACCATTAATAGCAACATCATCCCACATACTAATTCGTCTTTTATCACCTCCAGATCTATTTCCAACAATCATTAGAGTTTTATAAACATCTGTGTCGTTACTAATTTCATTCGAATCTGAGGTAGTTGACCATCCATTTGATAATTTTATACCTCCAAGTGTTCCTGTACTACCTATAATATTAGTGGCAATTAATTTGTCGTTATTATATACTGATGCAATATCTTGAACAGCCTCATTGCTCGCGGGTGTCATATATTCCATCATATGATTATGGTATAGCATAAAAACAAAGGATGCGATTACTATCATTACTAAAAGTGTAATTACAAGTTCATACATTTTCTATATGTGTATATATATTATTACATATATTGATAAAAATTGAATTATATATTTATCTTAAATCTATTATGATATTTAAGATATGTACTAAACAAATACTTGTTAATTAGATAAATCAGGATGGAAAGTATTAATAGTTTTATTCCACAATTGGTTTATGCATTGAACCAATTTGTCGTACGAAAAATAGATTTCGATGAAAACCAAATGAATTTCATAAAGGAAAATTCACGAGCATTATTTTCTGCAGCGTGTAGGCATAATTATTTTGATCTTGTAAAAAAACTAATAACAATGGATAAAGAGGAGAAAATAATTATATGGGGGGATAAAAGTACATTATTTTCCGAGTGTTGTCAAAGGGGAGATATTATTATTCTTGAACCATTGTATGAAGTCTTAAAAGATCAAATTGATATCCAAACTGCTTTTATACAAACATGTAAAGGTATTTTGAATTATAAAAATAATAAACAAATTGTTAAATTTCTGTATGATAAATCAGTCGAATGTGGACAAAAAATAGACATCCATATTAATAACGAAGAATCTTTTAGATTAGCCTGTGTTAATGATCATCTCGAAACAGCTCAATATCTTTACGAAATATCAATCATTGAAAAAAATCCAATTAATATTCGAATAATGGAAGATTTTGCATTTAAATGGAGTTGCGATAATTATAGTACACGAACAGCTGAATGGTTATGTACATTATGTACATCGTATTTGATAACAGGATACGATTCAGCCATGGAAGAAATTTATTACGAAATATTATGTTATAAAAAAATTATTGAATACATATATAATGAAAAAGATAATACAAAATTAGACAAATTATATAAAGATGCATGTGTTGTTGAGAGGATAAAACAAGACGATTATATATGTCCTGTGTGTTTGTCTGAAACAGAAAAATATCAAATAAAATTGTCATGTAATCACACAATATGTATTGATTGTTTCATCGGAATTAATAAATGTTATATAAATTGTCAAAATAATGATTTCGACAAAGCGATCTTGTTAAAAGTAATTTAATTGTAGTAAATATAAATTAAAATATATTATGAATTAATTAATTCTTTAAACTTATCAAATTTAATATAACCACAACATTTATTTAAATAATCAATACCTTCAATAAATTTATTCAGTGTGTCTTTAAAGGATAATAAATAGTCTTCATTATTTATAATTTCGTTGTATGATTGACCTGAAAACAAATCATATTTATTTTTTATATATAATTTATTAGTAAAATTATATATTTCATGTCTTTTATTTTTATCGACGACAGAAATCGATTTTTCTTTATGTTCTGCCAGTAATGAGTAACAATATAGAGAATTTCTTATTGATAAACATTTAAGAAATTTATCACCTGTAATTATTTTTTTTTCTATTATTTTCCATATATACTCTTCTGGCCACATAAGAGGCAATGGTTTAATAAATGGTTTAACTTTTGAAAGATAATTGATAATATATTTTTTATCAATATCATCCTTTAATTTATTTATATCATTGTCACAATAATATTCTGTTCTCCATGGTATAATAAATTGATCTATTTTATCAAAACACATGAAAGACTGTCTCTTTACATAAATCAAGAAATAAAACAAACTTGTTTCATCAAATCCTCCTTCGCTCGTAACTGATTTTTTATTTGTAAAATCAATTGTACTGATATAATCAAAATATTCTTTATGGAGTCGTTTATCTGGTGTTACGAGTAAAAATCCGCCATCAATGTGATACCTTCCATTTTCAACATAATCATAATAATCTTTATATGGAGAAACCGGAAAATTATCATATTCAACTAATTCTGTACATTTCCTTATACGTGATCTGCATGTAAATGTAAATGGTTCATTATATTTATTAAAAATATCATATATCATATCATTCTCTGGTAATATATCGATATCACTAAATAATATTTTATCATATTCTGTATAATCAAGACAATGCCATTTGTTAACTATTTTATTCATAAATTTTTTACCATATTTATTTGAATCGTACGCTGTATGATGTTCATGTAATTCAGTTACTGTAGGCAATTTAATTAATCTATCACAATATATTTCAATATATGATTTATATTTGTATATAATGTCATCACACATTACAACTAGTTTAATTTTATCATTTAGATTATTTTTTTTAATTAAATATTGATGGCAATAAAGGACAATAAGGAGTCCCATCAGATAATAATCGTTTCCATAACACAGGAAAAATATAGCATGCATATTATATTTAATATTATATTAGGTTAATTATAATTTAACATTTGAATAAATTTAAAATATTTTAAATTATCATTCATTTACTGCCACAATCACAATCATTGAAACTGTCTCGAGTATTTTTCATTTCAAATACATTTTCTAATTTATTAATTACTGTTTTTCCAACATTCTTAAGACTACTCAATTCATTGAAGAGTTTTTCTACATCTTCATCATCAGACTCAATAATATTTTTTTCAGATTTATTATTTGGTTTATTATTTGGTTTATTATTTGGTTTATTATTTGGTTTATTATTTGGTTTATTATTTTCTTGTTTTTTTTCCTTCTTTTGTTCTTCCAATTGTTCTTTTTGTTGTTTTTCTTGTTCCTTTAATTGTTCCTTTTGTTGTTTTACTTCTTCCTTAACTTGTTTCTTTTCTTGTTTTACTTCTTCTTTGACTTGTTGCTTTTGTTGTTTTACTTCTTCTTTGACTTGTTTCTTTTCTTGTTTTTCTTGTTTCTTTTGTGCCTTTTTCTCAGATTTGTCAATTACGATAACATTGTTAGTATCAACTTCGGCCTTATCGGCCTTATTAGACTTATGTTTAGAACCCATAGTATTATTAGTATATATTTATATATATTAAAATGAACAATATAGGGGTGATATTTTTTATTTATATACATAAATATTAGTACTGTTTTGAGCCATAATCACATACAGAAAGTTGAAAGATCGATTTTGCTGTATGATCCATTTGTTTTTGACCCCGTAGTGGCGAATAACACAAACAAAACTAGTGTTTTCAAAAGCGATCGAATTCAACAAGCTAACAAACGAACTATCAAACAACTGAAAATGCTCGACGACCTTTCAATCTACGTTTTCTTTGCGAACATCAATCTGTTGCGTCTCTATGTCCCGCGCAAAGATATTACACCAAAGGCTATCACAATCATTTCGGTTGTGATGCTTCTTGTGATGGGTATCGTTTCGGTGACTTACACAACACTGTATTTCCAAACAACTCATCTGGTTTACGATTGCACAGTGGGTAATGGAACATCGGCGAGTAATGGATACATCGCTCCCGTTTGCAGTTGCATGAATGCGACTTCACAGAGTTACCCGATATATTCGTTTTTCAACAGTACGATGTATTCACTGATAAATGTTCCGAGTACTAATACTACTGCATACGCACCATTGTCTGCTCTCGCTCAGGTCGAGTCAATTCCTATTTCAGATTGCATCAACCCAAGCGAATTGACAACAGTTTATGTGAACGAAACAAACACTCCTGTTTTTTTGGAAGCTACTGGTAATCCAATTAAGCACCGAACGATGTTCTTGTATGAATGCATAGGCACGGTATGTGTTCTGAATCCGTACTATTCACCCATCTATATTTCTGTTGTGAGTGTCACGGATCCAGCAGTTACCACTTATGAAGTGATGCTGACCATTCAACCCACTGTTCCACAGGTTCAGTGTTGTGGTTTCAAGCCTGAACCTTTGTCGACATCACTGATTTCCATTGTCGGTACGATTGGTGGTTTGTGTAGTATTATTGCAGTTATTTTTGGTCTGATTACGCAGCTGATCAGCAGGTTTATCAAAGTTGAACAGAAGGGATTGACCGAGTCCTTCGTTGTTTCATCCTTGTCAACGGTTGTATGATATTCCTATCAGTATGTGTATTTTTATTTATATTTCGTATTTGTATATAAAAATAAATAATCATATAGATTTTATTTATGTCCTGTTGTGATCTAATAATTGCAATGAAGAGTTTGCAAGCTTCAATAATTGATCTGCGTATGCAAATGATTATAATCAATACTAATCAAACAAAATTATTAAATGCGATACAAACAGTCGTTAATAATATTAATACAAATACTAACAATATGCAACCAATTGTTAATGGTATGAATGCAACTATCTCTACAATAAACACTAATGTTAACAATATGGAATTAGTCGTCAATGGTATAAATACAACGGTTAATAATATCCCTACTGACATAACAAACGCTACGGCTCCACTTAGTACCACTGCAGAAATTTCTGCTATACAAACTCAACTCAGTGCAATACAGGAGGGAATAAATGAATTATTAGGTCATGGATAATAAAAAAATATTATAATTTAGATTCTACATATTCGAGTAATTCTTCATTTCCGATTCTCTTGGCATAATCTAGGACTGTATAACCTAATTTTGTTTTTCTTCCATAATCTGTGAGATTATATTCATCATATAATTTTAACATCTCGAGTACTTTTAAGACCTTTTCATCAATAAGTTTTTGTAATCTGTTTTTATTTTCATTTGATGCTCGCTCTTTTGCTTGTACCTGTAATGCTAATGTATGTACTACATATAATTGTGGTGTAAGATTTTGTAATGTCCATGGTAATTGTTTATTAGGATGAGTGTTGTTCTGATATCTGATCATAGCAGATTCATGAGGTACATATTGTAAAGTTGGACGCTGCCCTTCTTTTAGGAGATATTCTAACGTTTTTGTATTTGTAAAACATCGAGATACAACATTCCATCCTTCAATAACAGTATCAATTCGTGCACCACACTTAATTAAATTTACAAAAGATTCAAACCAATAATTTTCTGTTGTGGTAGTACTCAAAATTGTATGCAAACAATTTTTGCCATTTTCGTCCTCATAATTAACATAGCGTGTAATATATTCACTATATTTAATGGTATGTTCCTGCATAACATTAATCAATGCTTTCAAACAATTGATTCTGACTGTTTGATTACACAAAATTAGTAATAAAGATTTTTTATATGTTTTGTCGTAAAAATATACATCAGCTGGTTTATTCTGTTGAAAAATTTCGTTAATTAAATCATTGAATCCTGGATCTTTTTTAAAGTGTGGTAAATCGTATTCCGCCATTATTTCTATAGGATAAGTGAACTGATTATTTTCTTTATTAATATATCCATCAAATGGATCAAATCCAGCGCGAATCATTTCAATCCACAAGTTTATCAAGTCATCCAAATAAAATGCCATTAGACCATCTGATCCGTATGCTATATGTTTAATACCATCTTCTGGTTTACGTCCCAAACGTGTTGACAAAAATACATTACATTGGTCTATGTGATCAAGTTGAGAAAATTCATCCATCATATCCATAAATTTTTTATGGTATGATGAGTCCGATCGGTGTAATTTACTATTGTATTTATCAATTAGTGTTACACTAAACCAGTGATGGTTAAAATATTTGGGTACATCGAGCTTAGATCTATTTGCAAAATGACTCCAACCTGGATCATTGGTTACATTTTTTGTGACTTGTCTTTCATTTACTACTCCCTTACCCTTTCCTTTATTTAATACTTCTGTGTATGAATTCAATGAAAGAGTACCATTCAATTTTGCTAATAGATGGTTCATGGATATTATCCTCTGTATAATATCGTGATATAGACTGAATATGTTTATCTATTTGAATCTGTACATAATTTATTTTTCAATTTTTATTAAATAATATAATCAAACCATAATTCAAAATAAATCCTAACAATATAATATAATATCATATCATGCCGTTCAAATCTGATGCGCAACGAAAACTTTGTTGGCTAAAATACGATGAAGATAAAAAAGCAGGTAAAACACCAGCATGGGATTGTGAAGAATGGGAACAAGAAACAAAAAAACAACAGAGACAAAAAAAAGGTAAAACTGCTGAAGGTGGTGCACGAAAAAAGGGTTCTAAGAAAGGTTCTAAGAAAGGTTCTAAAAAATCTTCTAAGAAACTTTCAAGAAAAGGTTCTAAAAAATCTTCTAAGAAACTTTCAAGAAAGGGTTCAAGAAAGGGTTCAAAGAAAGGTTCCAAGAAAAGTTCTAATAAATAAAAAATACTACAGACAGTTGGCTTCATATAAAAATGGATTTATATTAACAATTCAGTTTGTATCTGCATAAAATTTAAAGTTTTAAATACAAAATATAAAATACATAAACAGGATGGCTACCGTTATTGATATAGAATTCTGATGCCCTTTTCCCTCGAAGAATACAATATCGGACAGCGATATGCGACTGGTTGATCTGAGTCAACAAAAGACAACCAAAGAATCAGGTGTGGAAATTGTTGAGAACAAACCAGATCAAGTTCAAAAAAAATTAGAACCACAAACACAAACACAAACACAAACACAAATAAATGATTCATGATACTGTATTTTACATTTTTTAATAATTTTTATATAATTTTTATATATAGTATTATTTATTAATTAATCGATTAAATAATTGGGTGACGACTCATGAACTTATGAATAATAAATAAACATATGAGAGCTCCTACTAGCGGCATATATATTAAGTGATATTATAAAAATAAATAGAGGCATAAAAAAATTACGAACACAATGAGTAATAATACTGTTATTAGTAGAGCTATTTTGTAATCATAATAAATTCTATACAATGAATTCATATAATTCGGTACCCATGATTTACCATGTTTGTGAATAACATATGTATTGTTTGTAATATCGCATTTCTCGGAAGCAGCAATACATGGTTCCAAATATTCAAATGGTAAAATTTTTATTTTATCACCCATTTTTTTAGAAGAATTCATTATAACAT
>Ga0206834_1013_pt1 | contig 33844 bp, 35 predicted proteins | sample Alteio_BWOrgCont_30_FD_152854 | JGI IMG/M metagenome (GOLD analysis project Ga0206834, IMG submission 152854) | Enriched cells from forest soil in Barre Woods Harvard Forest LTER site, Petersham, Massachusetts, United States -... | ecosystem: Environmental > Terrestrial > Soil > Temperate forest >...
AGTTCCTCGAGTGGTACCCCAATAGACTTGGGGTTGAGCACACGCATCACAACCGACTCGCTATAGGCTCCAGGTAAAAGTGAGGTACGAATCTCGATTTCGTCAGGGCCGACGTCTACACTAAAGCGCCCATCCTGCGCGTTACTCTTTATATTTAATTTAAGTCCCGAAAGGAGCTTAATACGGGAAAGGAGAAGGGAATAGGTATCGGGAGTGATATTTAAAATATCTACGAGCACACCGTCGAGACGGTAGCGCAGGCGCACGGTGGTTTCTTCTGGTTCAATATGGCTATCAGAGGCTTTAAGAGCGAGCGCTCCAGCAACAATGATTTCGAGTATACGGGACGTGCGGTAGGTTTTTTTTGCCTTGAGAACATCATTGATCATGTTCGTGATATCTGCAATATTTTCTACTTTTCCAAGTACTGCGTTAACCTCCTCGTCTGAGATATCAAAAGAACCTGCTTTTGTCTCAGTTGCGAAGGAGAGATCCTTATAACGCCCCCATGCTTTTTCGAGACTTGCCTTAGAAACCATATATAGGGTGGGTGCATATCCTGCTTTCTCAAGATTTCTAACGGCTTCAACCGTCTCGTCTTTGTTTGGAGAGAGTATTGCAATCTTTATTTTCTTACCAATTTCGTCAAAGACCGCAGCATTTGCTGACCGAGCAAGTGGTTCCGGTATAAGCCGGAGAGGCTCAGTATTTACTGGTATGGCAGAAAGATCTGCGTATTCGAGACCGTATTTTTGGGAGAGAACCTGAGCAAGTTCTTCTTCCTCCTGTCGAAGCAGAAGCCCGACGTGCTTCTCTTGTTTATCTTCATCGAACTGTATCATCTCACTATATTACCATGGAAGAAAAACGGGTCCGGGGATCCTTATTGATTTTAATCTCTAAAATTCTGTGATGCTTAATAGTCCCACATGAAGGCTTGCAGTCGCAGAACCATTAGCATTAGTACAGGTTACCTGGAGTGTCTCAGAGTTCGTCAACGGACTGCTTATACCTGAAGTGTCAGAGAAATCGCCAAGATCATCGGGCACGAGGCCGTTTACATGAGGGGCCCAGACGGAATCTCCTGTTGCGCTGCAACCGAGGGTGGCGTTTGACACTGCCAGTTTAATTGAGACAGATTCAGTTTTTGAGACCACTACTTCTCCTTGTGCGGGGGCGCTTGACCCAATGATGCCTGAGAGATTAATCACAGGAAGACCTGTATTTACAGTAATGTCAGGACAATTAACTGTGTGGGTGATACCGTTTGAAGTGACATCAACAGAAGCTGACTTTGTGCCTGTTGTGCTGTACACAGTGGATGCTTGATATCCTGTACTGCTTAGCCCGTTACTTCCTGACCATTCATAACTAGGACTTGAGCTTGAGGTGGAAACAGTCCACGTCACAGTTTGTCCTATAGAGGCAGGATTCTCATTGGCGCTGCAAGAGTCAGGGACATTTGGTTCTATAGTAATTGACCCAAAACCTTCAGGAGATGCAATCCCAAAGTCATCAAAAGCAATTGCCCCGACGTCATATGTTCCTGTTGCACTCCAATTGGCATCAGTTATTGAATCTCCAGGGGGCCCGGGTGGGAGAGACCAATTTCCTGAATTTTCGTAGTCCCAATCAGATGGATTAGGATCTGGGTAAGCATCATCTTCAGGATAAAAGAGATAATAGAAGGTTTGTGTAGGATCACTATCATTTGATACTGCATTAAAGGTGTAGTTTGTATTTGGTGTTCCAATGCCTGGGCCAGTAACTACGGGGGTAGTAGGGGGAGTGTCGGCAATCACGTCATAATTTCCATTTGAGTCAGTGCAATATGAAGACGTGGTATTTCCATCAGCATCGGTTACATTTGCCACTACATAGTTATAGCTAGAAGTGTCGTAGGTGGTTTCGATGGTGCTGTTGATATCTTGAGATATATTATTGTTTTCTGTGTAATTCCAATTATCATCGTAGTCATAACCTGTCCATGAATAGATATAAGGAGGATCACCATCACTAGCATTGGCCGTATATGTAACGGGAGTTCCTAGAGTTACATATGTATCACCTGAGTTGTCAGTTTGCTCATCGGCCGATGTTAAACATGACACTGATGGAGGGCCTGGTGTGACAACGAGAGGTACAGTGTCGCTCGCGGTTACCCCAAAGCTATTAGTACATGTGAGTGTATATGAGTAATTACCTATTGGGATACTGGAACCTAAGTCTTGCGAGGAAGTCTGTGTAGGGTCTATCGTTTGTGACCATCCATCAGACCCATCACCACCTGATTCAGTACATGATTGAGTATTCTGAGTATTCCAATATGCATAGTTATCAGTGCCTTCTTGCCCTTGAGCGGTTCCTGAATCACTCGTGTTATTTATATATAACTGAACTGTGGGTGGTTTACTACTTACAGCAACATTTAAAGATTTAGTTGTTGTACCATCAGGCCCTCCGCAAGTCATAGTATATGTGTACGTGCCTGTCTGGGTGAAATCCCAATTTGGGTATGTGTTCCACGGAGAGCTTTCATATGTTGTTGTGCCGTAGGAGGATCCAGATATATTATTTGCACCCGCAAGATCATTTGATCCTTGGCAGGCTGTGGCGTAGGAACTTGTCCAACTGACATCAGGTATACCACTTGTATAGTCTGTATAATCTGTAGCGTCAACTTGGCTAACGTTTGAAGAATCATTCCAGTCAGTGTAATTCATCTGAACTGATGGAGGGGGTGTGGAGGCTACAGTAACAGTATACTGAGTCCACGGAGAAACTTCGCCATATTTATTTTGAGCAAGAACTTCAAACGTATGTGGGCCACCTGATGTCCATGTATGATTGGCAGATTCTGAAACACCTGAATTAACATAGCTTGATGCCGGCACCCACTGGTCAACAACTCCATCATCGTTCCAATCAAAACCATAACGTATACCTGTGGTTGTATCAGTTGCTACTGCCGTAATTGCCTCATCGGATAGATTACCAGCAATAAAGGTTCCATTTGAGAAAACCCAAGAAATACTCGTTGATCCAGTGACAATTGGGGCAGATGGACCTTGATCAGCCAGCGTTACATTAAAAGTGAAAGGTATTTGTTGAGGAGGGACGGTAAGAGTAAATGTTGGTTCGGAAGCGCTTCCGCTGTTACCAATAAGCTGCTGGCCCGTAAGTGTTCCTCCTGGACCTAAATATTGTACCTCGCCATAATAGTAACCATCACCATTAACTAGCCATTGTTCCGCATATCCAGTATCACCTGGCGGTATAGTCTCCGAAAGAGCTGAGAGCGGTGTATTAGAATAACTTCCAGCACTATAACATCCTGGGCCCTCTTCTACGGTTGGGTCGCATCCATTATTCCCACACGCCGTATAATCAATGGTTCTATAATCCCAGTATTGATAATAGAACTCTCCTGTAGTTGTAGCAAAATCGAATGACACGGTAGCAGGACTAGAAGATCCAGTTTCTAAGGTGTTGGTAGAATTTGGCCACGTGGTCTCGCAAAGTACCTCGTCGTTGGGGAGATCCTGACCAGTTGTTGCATAGCCTGCCCCAGTATGTCCATTTGCTGGTGCACCTTCATACCAATTGGGACAAGTAAGGTATGGGGTAGAAGAAGGAGTTAGACCAGAGAGGTCGCTCGTACTATTTTGTTCGCAGCCCACACCACCGAGTGTGTTATCTAGACACGTTTGATAGTTATCTGGGCTGACATAGACACTACCATTCCAAATAATAGGTTCGGTTCCATTAACTAACATGGCTCCTGGACTATTTACCACAAGAGGTATATATGTGGGAAATTCAGTATCGGGTATTGGAGCGACTATCTGGGTGGTTGTTCCGTCTGTTGTTGTAGCAGTTACTGTGTCATTGGTAGTTGAAGCGCCCTGAAGATTAGCAATACCAGATGATGAATCAACGTTTCCGACAAGGCTTAAGGCTGGACAAAGTGGCTGGCTGCCCCCATACGGGTAACTGTTTCCAGTTCCACCCCAAATGGTGTTGTTTATATTAGAATTGCCATTGTCATCGGTTCCAGCCAAATATCCGTAGGGACTATCATCTGTATATCCAGTACCAAACCAGCTCACATCACCTGTCTCAGGTTCTTCTCTTTGGAAAATAAGCCATGTTCCTACAGGTACAGTTTCACCATTTGTTATTTCTTGCCCAGTTTCGTAATTTATGACATTGGCCCTATAGGTTACATTTACTTCAGTATTTGCTCCAAGAGCCTCATCCCAACCAAGACTGTATATGGGGGATTCTTCCCAGAAACGATTCCAAGAATAGTAGAGAGTCTGAGGTATTGTTGTACTCCATGTAGTGCTTATATCAGCATGTGCAGTTGATGGGGCTGTAAGAAAAAAACCACAGGCAATAAAAGTGTATAAGAGGGAAATCGTCAAACATTTTCGGGTAAAGAATTTCATTTTTTTCTGTACCATACGGTGGCACACGCAGCTGCAAAAATAACTAGTATGAGTATTATCCATAACCAAATATTATTTGGGTTCTTTCCTTTAGAGCAAAGCTTCGGATTTATAGCTTCACAACTGTAATCAATTGTAACTTGATCAACGATAACGCCTGACAAGTTACTCAATGTTGCTTTCAAAGTGAACTTATCATAAGTCGATTTTGGTGTGAAGAGATCTTTAGCAAGCATCATGTCACCAGTAACAGGAGTCGTGAGGTTATAGTTTTGTATAATCCTACCCGAAGGAGCAATTAAAGACAGATTTATTTTATAAGGTGCAATAATATTTGCTGTCCCACTATTGTAAAGGCAAGAGAAAAGAGTAACTGGCACACCTGCTTCTAATGGAAAGCTTGTTACTGCAGGGAAATTAAGCCGCGGTTTATTTACGTCCTGTCTCACAAATCTCACATCGATGAAAGATTTTGTGTCTTGGTATGATACTTGGCCAATAACAAGATATACAGGATCTGTATTTTGTAGGACAACATATTGGACATTTTTACTTTCATTAGCTGGGATAAAGATTTCTTGTATAGTGGAGCTCGCTACTATATTTGAAGAAAGCTGTGAATCCCATGTGTAAGTAATCCAATTTACTTTCACAATTTGGGCATTATCTGTTGAGTTTGTTACTGTGGCGTCTATTGCTGCGGGCTCATTTTTATCTATTGTTGGAGGGTATGAAGCAAAATGATATGGCTGTCCTGCTAATGATACTGAATCCTTATCAAACTCAACGGTGCCTGTTTGAGCTCCAACAATGGAGAAATCATAAGTGCTACCTACTACGTCATCAGTAAAGGAAAGTCCAGAAAGGTTGAATTTTTTTGATGTTGTAAAAAATGTAGCTACCTGGTAACTACCAGTTTCAGCGTAATTTGGTATCTGGTAGGTGAAACTGAATGTAGTGGAAGCATGGGCGTCAAGATCTATCGTGTCTGTCGCAAAAAATTCATCTACAACAGCTGGACCATTTGAACTCTGTCCGTCTGGTCGTTTTTTGAAGATTTTTATATATAACGCTCCGTCAACAATAGGGTAACTATTAGTATTAGTTATAGTAGCGACTAATGTAAGGGGAACACCAGACGTAACTACAGGGGTTTGAGATTGTATTGTTGTATGAACACTGCCAAAATTATAATAAGCAAAACAGCTGTTTGGTCCTGGGGTAGCCTGAGTTTCGCTGCTAGTTGTTGTGGATGTTGAAATTCCCTCAGTCAGCATTAACTGCTTTTGGAGTTGCTGAAAAGAGACATTACCTGGAAGATTTTCTTTTGTCGTTGAGGCGATAGCATATGTTCCTGCAAAAATTACTAAGCAAGTCACAAGAACTATGAGAAAACGCAATTGTTTCATCCTCATAAGTATACTAAAACAGCAGTGATGCTACAATGCAGCCATGGAAATTCTCAAGGAATGGGAGATTAGAACTCCAGGACAAATGAGCGAGATTGTCTCATGGGCAATAGACTCCATTGCTTCGATCCGCGTCATCGGTCTTTATGGTGATCTTGGTGCTGGAAAGACCACTTTCACTCAAGAATTGGCAAAAAAACTTGGTGTCCGTGAGCATGTAACAAGTCCTACCTTTGTTATTGAGAAATCCTATTTGTTAACTTCTGATATCTCAAAAAAAACTACTATCCCATTTAAAAAAATGGTGCATATTGATGCATACCGTCTGAATTCACCACATGAGCTAGAAGTTCTTGGATGGCAAGAACTTATTAAATGTCATGATAATCTCATTGTTGTAGAATGGCCGGAACGTGTCGCTAATATTATGCCTCCTCATCTTGCACTTCGTTTTTCAATGCAGGGTGAACATAATAGGAAAGTGATTGCTTCATATGCCTAAATCTTCTTCAAAAAATCAAAAAGCTCCAAGTGACAAACTAAAACGTTTAGTTCTCCTCGACACGCACGCTATTCTGCATCGCGCATATCACGCACTTCCCGATTTCGCTTCAAGTAAAGGTGAGCCAACGGGTGCCCTTTACGGTCTCTGCACCATGATTGTTCACATCGTGCGTGATCTTTCACCTGATTACATCATTGCTTGCTACGATCGTGCCGAGGCAACATTTCGTCACGAAGCATATGATGCCTATAAAGGGGGGCGAGCAAAGACCGATGACGCACTTATTTCTCAGATCATTCGTTCACATGAAGTGATTGAAGCTCTCTCTATACCTATATATGACGCGATAGGTTTTGAGGCAGACGATATGCTTGGCACGATTGTTGAACAGATGAAATCTGTTACAAAAAAAGGAGAAATCGAAATTATTATTGCTTCTGGAGATATGGATACTCTTCAATTAGTCGATGGTGCAGAGGTTAAAGTATATACTCTAAAAAAGGGTATTAGTGACACTATTATCTATGACGAAAAGGCGGTACTTGAACGTTTTGGTTTTGAGCCAAAGCTTATAGCTGATTACAAAGGTTTACGTGGAGATCCATCGGATAATATCATCGGCATAGCGGGCATTGGTGAAAAGACTGCAACTGATCTCATTAAGAATTTTGGTTCTATCGAAAACATCTATAAAAAACTAGAAAAAAAAGATGGCCATGAGGTTTTTCTCAAAGCAGGTATAAGGGAGCGAATTATAGGTCTTTTGGAGGGGGGTAAGGAAGAAGCAGAATTCAGTAAGATGTTGGCCACTATCCGTCGGGATGCACCTATCTCTTTTGTGTTACCGTCTATTTCTTGGCGAGAAGGGTTCGACAAAACGAAATCTGAAACTATGTTTAAAATGCTCGAATTCCGAACAATGAAGGAACGTTTTGATCAGATAATTGATGGAAAAGTTTTAGTAAAATCTAAGTCTGTTGAAGTGACATATTCCGAAAATACGCCTACTACTATTGACCCTATACGTTTCAAAAAAGCAGCTATTGCTGCATGGCTTATTAATTCTAATTTAACCAACCCTACCATCGATGATATTTTAGGTTCTGTAGGCGCTGAAGATTTTGATCAGGCAGAAAAAAAACTTGTTGAAGAGATCAAAAAACGTGGGCTTACTCGTATCTACGAAGATATTGAATTACCACTTTTGCCAGTGATAGATGCAATGGAAAAAAGAGGTGTGAGGATAGATAAAAAATATCTCGAAGAGCTCGGAGAAAATTATAAATCAACACTCGCTAATCTTCAAAAAGAAATTTGGTCACTTGCGGGGCAGGAATTTAATGTTGCTTCGCCGAAACAGCTTGGAGATATTTTGTTTGACAAACTCGGGCTTAAGCCTTTGCGCCAGAAAAAGACTGCTGGAGGATCGAAATCAACTAAAGAGTCTGAACTTGAGAAGATGCGTGACATGCATCCCATTATCACTAAGATTCTGGAATATCGTGAGTTTTCAAAGCTCATCTCTACATATATAGATGTTATTCTTGCAGGAATAGATAGACATGATCGTCTGCATACCACACTTATTCAAACAGGTGCTGCTACTGGCCGTATGGCTTCTCAGAATCCAAATTTGCAAAATGTGCCAATCAAAAGCGAACTTGGTCGGAATATACGACGTGCGTTTATCGCCGAAAAAGAATTTACTCTCGTCTCATGTGATTATTCACAGATGGAATTACGTATTGCCGCATTCATGTCTGGCGATGAAAAATTACTTGAGATCTTTCGTAAAGGGGAGGATGTACATGCAGCAGTTGCTTCACAGGTTTTTGGCGTGCCAATTAAGGAAGTGAACAAAGAACAGCGTCGCAAGGCTAAGGTGATCAATTTCGGTATTCTCTATGGTATGGGTGTAAACGCTCTCCGTGAAAATCTTGGTACTGATCGCACCGAGGCCCAGGAGTTCTACAACGCTTATTTTGCAACTTTTTCTCGCTTGGCAGCATATATAGATGAAGTAAAAGCAGAAGCCGCAAGAAAAGGCTATACAGAGACGTTTTTTGGTCGCCGTCGTTATTTCGAAGGTATCAATTCAAAACTTCCATTTATTCGTGCCATGGCTGAGCGTATGGCGTTCAATGCTCCAATCCAAGGCACCGAAGCTGATATCATAAAAATTGCTATGTCGAAGATTGCCATGTTTTTCGAAAAAGAAAATCTTACTTCAGATGTACAAATGCTTCTTCAAGTCCATGATGAGCTTCTTTTCGAAGTGAAGACCGCTCGTGTCTCTGAGATTACACCAAAAATCCTTTCTATTATGGAAAGTGCAATTAATCCGAAAGAAACTAAGGGTATTGTTATGTTGAGTGAGGCGAAAATTGGAAAAAACTGGAATGACATGGAACCTCTTTAATATATATGCTTTACGTCTTTTATGGAGAAAATACTGATGGCGCTCGTGAGAAAGCTCGCGGTTTTGTTGATTCTCTTCTGGCAAAAAGAGAAGGTTCCCTTTTATTTCGAATCACTCCTGATACCTGGTCAGAAACTCTCGTAGAGGAATATCTTGGCGGTCAGGGCCTTTTTGTCCAAAAATATATTGTCTGGCTTGATGGTCTCCTTGATGATAAAGAAATTCGTGAAAAGGTCAGAAACTTTCTCTCTGAAATGAAAACCTCTCAGAATATATTCGTAATTCTCGAGAAGAAATTTGATGCAGCAACCTTGAAAGAAGTAAAGAAGCATGCAGAAAAAATACTTGAAGTCGCTGAGACAAATGCTTCTGGAGGTAAAAAAGCTTGGAGTGTGGGGGACTTTTCAATATTTTCTCTCGCTGACGCTCTCGGAGAAAAAGATAAGAAAAAGCTTTGGGTTCTCTACCGAGAAGCGATTGATCGGGGTATTCCCCCCGAAGAAATTGTCGGTACTCTTTTTTGGCAGGTAAAAATGATCATACTTGCTCATGTGGCTCCTACTGCTGCAGAAGCTGGCGTTAAAGACTTTCCTTTTAATAAGGCCAAAAGATATGCTAAAAATTACTCTTTAGGTGAGGCACAAAAGCTTTCCTCAACTTTGGTCTCTCTTTATCACGATGCTCACCGGGGGAAAATTGATTTTGAAATAGGGCTTGAGAAGTTTCTCTTAGAGATTTAGGAAACGTGAGAGGAAGATACCAGTAGCTACTGATACATTTAATGATTCCTTGCTGCCGCGCATTGGAATTTCCGCGATGGTATCTACTTTATTGAGTGTCGATAGAGGTATACCTTTTGGTTCATTGCCAATAATTATTGCACAATCGTTCTTGATGCGGGCACGTAGAAATTTTTTGTAGTCTTCTGATTGCGGGTTTTGTTCAAGTGCTATTAGGCAAAATTTTTCGGAATGAAGTTTCTTTAAAAGTGGACCAATAGTTTTTGCGTATTTCCAGGGAATATTTTTTTCTGCTCCAAGTGAAGATTTGGCAATATCCTTACGGGCTCGCTTAAATCGGTCAATGGGGCATGGGGTGGTACCAATAAGGATAATTTGTGTAATGCCACAAGCATCAGCGGTGCGAAAAATAGAGCCAACGTTTTCTGCACTCCTAAGATTTTCAAGTATAAGTATTGTCTCTTTTTCTTTCATACGTTGATATTGCGACGTTTTGTGGTATTATGCAAGCCACGTTTTTGAATGTATGCACCCATAGCTCAGTCGGTAGAGCACCTGCCTTTTAAGCAGAGGGTCGTTGGTTCGATTCCAACTGGGTGCACATCATGGGCTTATTGAAAGGTAAAAAAGTTCTTTTAATGGGCCTTGGTATTCTTGGTGGCGGTGTGGCAAGTGCTCGTTGGCTTTTGGGACAGGGCGCTCTTCTGACAATCACTGACATGAAATCAGCTGAAGTGCTCGCCTCGTCGCTTGTAAAGCTTGAGGACATAAAGAAAAACATTCATTTTGTACTTGGCGAGCATCGCGAGAGCGATTTTATTGCGAATGATATTATCGTGGTCAATCCTGATGTTCCCTCATCGAGTCCTTTTATAAAAATCGCCCGAGATCATGGAAAAATAATTGAGAATGAGCTTAGTCTCTTTTATAGATTTTGCCCAAGTCACAAAACGGTTGCGGTTACTGGCACACGTGGTAAAACCACGACAGTGAATTGGACGGCACACTTTCTGAAAGATCTCCGAAGTGATGTACTCATTACTGGAAATTCACCAGAGAATCCTTTGCTCGGCTCGCTTGAGAAGATCGGGCCAGAGACTCCCGTAGTTATCGAAGCTCCCTCGTTTCTCCTTGAGCTCGCGAGCGAAAGTGATTTCGCTCCACATATTGCCGTTATTACCAATGTCTACCGGGATCATTTAAATCGCCATGGCACGATGGAGGCGTATGCTGATATCAAAGGGAATATATTTCGTAAGCAAAAGAAGGATGATGCAGTCATTTTCAATTATACAAATGAATGGACACAATATTTCTTTGGTCAAACACCAAAATCAAAAGTGCTTTTATTTTCCACAAAAGAACTACCCATGGACAAAGAGGGGATGTTTGTTCATGGAGGGGAAATGATGCTGAGGATTGATGGCAAAGAGAGTCAGGTAATGAATGTAACTGATTTTATCAACGAATGGGGCTGGCATAATTTGGAAAATCTTTTAGCGTCATCACTCGCCGCTATTTTATCAGGACTTGATTATCGAGAGGTAGAGAAAGGTTCACATAGCTTGCCTCAGATTAGATATAGGCAAGAAAAGATATTTGAAAACAATTTTCTGAAAATCTACAATGATACGGCTGCTACGTCTCCTGACGCTACTATTGCGGCTCTTGCTAGATTCAGCAAAGAAGGCGATGTGATATTGATTGCTGGAGGAACTGACAGGGATTTGGATTTTAAAGAATGGGCAGAAATAGTGAAGAAATCTCTTAAGCCAGAGAATCTTATTCTTCTGTCTGGTACTGCCACTGAAAAGATGAAAAGAGAGCTCAGGGAAATCAATTTTGGAAAAATTTCCGAAGGAGACACGCTTGAACAGTGCTTTGAAATCGCCATTGCATGTGCAAAGACAACGAATGAAGAAATCTCAATTCTTTTCTCACCATCAGCAAAAAGCTTTGGAAAATTTAAAAATGAATTTGATCGTGGGCAGCAGTTTGAGGCGTTGGTGAAGAAACTTACCTAAAGTCTACGGTGCGTCTCGGGCTTGACCATACAGGAGGGTGGTGGCAGGATGTAAGGAGAACGAAGTAAACCCTTTGAATTAACCTAAGTCTTTAATTGGAGGAATCGAATATGCCAGCTACCTGTGAATTGATTGTCAATCCGAAAAAACAAACCAATCCCCCTTATGTTGCCAGCAAGACGCGGCAAATCATCCTCAAGGAATTACAGGAGGAAACGAACTGCCGAGTGTGTGGTACACCTTTTATCTCACGAGTGTCGTACGATGCTCCTATTAATGCCACAAATAATGTGGTCGATGAATGGCAAACGTTCACTCTCGGTGTCTGTGAAGAATGTCCTCGGAAACATCTTCCTGCTGGTTAAGTGGTAGTCTTACTCAAGCGCCAATCATCATGATCGGCGCTTTTTATTTATCTTTTTCGATTTTTTCCGATGAGTTTCTGGTGTACACTACAGAAATGAGCACTCCGGGCACCAACCACTTTTCGTACGATAACCCCTTTGCATCCTGGTTTTGAGCAGGGCTTGCCGGTTTTTCGATAGGCATTATGCTGTTCCTGAAATTTACCGCGTTCACCGTCAATATTGCGATAGTCTGACATTGAATCTCCCCCAAAGTCGATACCTTTTCTTAAAGTAGTCTTAATAGCATCAAAGATGAGATGGAATTTAGCATCAGGAACATTTTCAATTCTTTCCTCGGGGTTGACACCTGCGCGCCAGAGTATTTCGTCGGAATAGATGTTTCCAATTCCTGCAATGATTTCAGGGGTCATAAGTACCGTCTTGATCTTTCCTACAGGTTTCTTGAAAAGACGATCATGCATAACGTCATATGTGAATGAAGATTCGAGCGGTTCAGGCCCGATAGCTGCCAAGTGCAGCGATTTTTCAAGATACGTATCGCGAGTTTTTTTATTTTCATCCCCTATGCCTCTTTCAATTAGCGTAATTTTTGCGAACTTGCGCATGTCCGAAAGGACAAGGTGTCCTGCTTCACGTCCTTTTGCGTCTGAAAGAGATAAGACCAAATGAATGAATTTATTAAAAGGGTCTTTGAGTGGTCCATTGTCCCGGGGCGTCCAGGGATCTCTTTCTTTGTGAGATGCTTTTTTTGAGTTGAACACATATGACCCGTACATCATATGACCCGTCATTTTCATATGAATGAGAATTGTTGCATCACGGCCATCTATTTTCTTTTTGATATGGATAAGGATATTTTTTCCTCGACGGGAAGCCTCCATGATCTTTGCCCCAGTCAATTCTTTTTTAAATCGCCTGAAAAAAATAGGATTCTTTATGTTGTCCTTACTTACATGGGACGGACTATTGTAATCAGTCCATACATCATCAACAATAAAGCCTCTTACTCTCTTATTGAGACCGTTTACTGTGGTCTGGACTTCTGGGAGTTCTGGCATGAATGCATATTACCTCGTGGCAAGTACTTTTGTCAGCTCTTCTTTTGCCACGTCCACATCGCTCCAAGGAATCTTGCTTCCATTTGCCGTCATTATATAAGGATCAGTACCTTTTCCAGTGATGAGGACGGCATCGTTTTTGTGAGCCAAAGAAAGAGCGTGGGCAATAGCTTTTCGTCTATCGATCAGAATCGTGCAAGGTTTTGTAGATATTCCGGCTTTCACTTCGTTGATAATTTTTATTGGATCTTCGTCGTAGGGATCTTCATTTGTGAGGATTATCTGATCACAATATTTTTCTGCTATCTTTCCCATTTCGGGCCGCTTCCATTGGTCACGTCCACCACCAGTTGAGCCGAGTACGCAAATTTTGCGCTGGTGTGAAAATGCTTGGTAAAATTTTTCAAGAGAATCGGCTGTGTGGGCATAGTCAACAATGACATCAAAATCTTGTCCGTCAAGGTGAACTTTCTCCACTCTACCTTTTATCCCATCAAAGCTTTCAAGTGCGCGGACGATTGTTGATGTCGTGATTCCAAAATAATTTGCGGCTGTAGCTGCCGCAAGAATATTATAAATATTAAAAGTCCCACGGAGAGGGGAATGAATCGTATCACCTTTAAACGAAAGGGTGACGTTTTCTGACGTATTACCTTCTTTCCTAAGAGAATATGGTTCAGCATCTCGAAGTGAATAGAAAATTTGTGGTGCGTTTATACTGCTAAATCTGGTATATTCCTTATCATCTGTATTTAAAATAAGCACATTTTTTTTGGCACCAGGGATATTTTTTATCCCGTTTGGTTTGAGTGAGCGTGCAATAGAGAGTTTTGCCTCAACATAATTTTCATACGATCCGTGTGATTCGATATGTTCGGGGGATATATTGGTGACTACGAGCGCATCGAGATTAATAAAATAGTGTCGTAATTGTTTCGCTCCCTCAGATGTCATTTCAATCACTGCATGTGTGCAACCCGCATCGACTGCCTCGCGTAAGAATTTCTGCACGAACATACGCCCTGGCATCGACATTTTGTAAAGATTCGGACGACTCTTGTCGCCGATTTTGAATCGGATTGTACCCGAAAGTGCAGTCTTGTAGCCTGCCCCTTCGAATATGCGGTTAAGAATTTCTGCGGTACTTGATTTACCTTTTGTTCCTGTGATACCAACGACTATCAGCCTGCGAGAAGGGAAACGATAGATTAGTGCGCCTGCTATAGCAAGGAGAAAATGGTAGACAGGCTGAAAAAAGCGGTAGATGCTTTTGGGGATGAATTTTTCTGTGGCACGGAGAATTTTTTCGAGCATATACTGTCGTATTAGTTGTCTTTGCCGAGGAGTTTGATCGCTTCCTTAACGATTTCTTGACTTGTCGTGAGGTCTTTTGGTAATTTTTTCAAAATGTCACGGGATTCACGCTCGCTGTATCCGAGGGAGACAAGAGCATCGATGGCGAAGGAGCCTTCTTTCATGCCACCAACCATGTCGGTCTGAATATGATCTGCGAATTTATCTTTCAAACCAAGCACTATCTTTTCTGCTATTTTTTTGCCGATACCAGAAATTTTTGTCAGGTGAGTAGCATCGCCTGATGCGATACCGTCTTTCAATGTTTCAATCGAACTTCCGTTTAGAATAGCAAGTGCTGATTTTGGGCCGATGCCGGAGACTGAGATGAGCATCTCGAATAGATCTAGTTCAGGTTTGGTTAGGAAACCATAAAGATCAAGCGCTTCTTCGCGAACAGCGAGATATGTCCACAGAGCTACAGGCTTACCCATATCGTGGCTGATTTTTTCGAGGGTCTCTTCAGTCAGATATGTTTTATAGCCAACACCTCCGACGTTTACTACTGCAAATCGGATATCGAGATGGGCGAGCTTTCCTTCAAGGCGATTGATCATGTTCATATAATAGCAGGCTTTAGCGCTAGACGGCTATTGCTTTTTATGGAGTATTTGGTATTGTACGGCCTACACACATATGCCAATTACATCATCTGCAAAGAAAGCTCTCCGATCGAGTGCTCGCAAGCGAGTCTATAACATCCGCCGTAAGCGTGTCGTTGCTGATGCTTCGAAGCAGATTCGTGACCTTGTTGCTGATAAGAAAGTAGTAGATGCAAAAAAGCTTCTTCCTGCCGCATATAAGGCTCTTGATAAAGCTGCGAAGGCTCATACTATTGATAAGGGTACCGCTTCACGAAAGAAGTCTCGTCTATCAGCACTTATTAAGAAGGCAGAAGGTAAATAATTTAAAAACCAGCTAATAGGCCGGTTTTTTACTGTTACTATCTTTATCCCCTACTACATAAGTAGTCACCTCGAATCCGTTGTATACTAGTAGCAAACAATAATATGAAACAACTCAAAGCTTTTATTCTCGCTTTAGTTCTTGTGGTAGGTATCCAATATGTCTTTGCAGACTGGACTGATCCTTCTGCTACTCCTCCTGGTAACAATACTGATGCTCCTATTAACGTAGGTGACACCCAACAGCAAAAGCTCGGTAGTCTCTTTCTTAATACTGACACATCAGACCCATATACCATAGGTCTTGGTGTCTTTGGCCAGTCAGTGTTTAATGGGCCTGTACAGGTAGATACCACGGGAACGTACTCTGTCCCGTCAACACTTTCCGTTGGAGTAAATGGTGCAGTTGGTGCAACTGAATATTGTGATCAAAATGGAAATAATTGCGTAAACTCATCTTCTTTTTTAGGATCAAGCACAACAAACACCACCTCTGTTGGTTTCAAGGGTTTTGCAAATGAAAAAGTATTTAATACTTCAGGCCCGTTCGTTGTACCTTCCGGTGTTGACGTCGTGATGGTTCAAGCATGGGGTGCCGGTGGTGGTGGATGGATTACTAGTTCTTTTGTTGCTAGTGGAAAAGGCGGCCAAGAAGTTTCATATGGTGGTGTAGGTGGTGGTGGTGATTATGTAATGTCAATTATCCCTGTCACACCAGGCCAAACAATTCCTGTCACAGTTGGTGTTGGCGGTGGATCTTCAGACCAAGCAAATGTCTCATATGCAGCAGCGGGAGGAAATTCAAGTTTTCTTTCTGTACTTGCTCAAGGAGGATATCCTGGTACAAGTTGCAATAATTATAATTCTGATGAGAACTTACCTCAAGATGTAAGTATTGGACAGGTAGTTGCAATTTCACAGCCTTGTTCTGGAAATGCCCCTCTTGGTGGTTCTTCTGGAGCTGGATCAGAATCATCACAAGGCAGCTCGATCCCTCCTACAGCTCCTGGTGGAGGTGGTTACGCGAAAGGCCAAGCTGGCGCTAATGGACGTGTTACCATCTGGTATTAATTTGGGAACTATAGTATTAAGTTACACTAATTATAGTCCGTGTTTTTCATTACACTGTTGAAAGCATTGATTTTGTGAAGGATTTTAGGGAAGGAGATAGCTGTTGTTATTTAAGGCTTTATTTATTGATACTTTCTTCAGCAGACTAACTACCTAGTAGTATTAGAATCTAGTATTCCTCTTTCTTTTATAGCGATGAACTATTGACATTTTGTAATAATAATTATATTATGCGCGGAGAATAACAAACAAAACAACGCTAGTAGAAATAAATGTTATGAATCTTAAATTTGATCCTTATAAATTTGAAAGTTTTCTTTCCGATGGTATTCCTGTCTACTTCAAAAGCATTCCATGGGCTAATGGCTTTGTTTATATCAGAGTCACAGTCCAAGTCGGTGCTCGTCATGACCCGATCGGGAAAGAGGGGTTAGCCCACTTTTTTGAACATCTGCCTTTTGATGGGTGTGCGGGGTTTCCGACATTTGAAGCTATCCAAGATATAGATCAGCTTCTCTTTTTGGATACTCTCAATGCCAATACTGCCTTCGAGAGAACTAATTTTACTGCAAAGGTTAGTTCTGAAAAATTAGGTGAGGGCATGGATTTCATGCGTCATTTCATTCTCGAACCCGTTCTCGACTCAAGTGAAATTGAGCGGGAGCGCACCGTCATCGCCCAGGAAATTTGGCGCCGATATGTAAATGAGCGTGTGGAGGCTCTCAGAAGGAAGATAAACAAACTTCTTTATGGTGAGCATGATTTTGGTCGCAGTGACACTGCTCTCGGTTGGCACGATACGGTAGCAGGCATTTCGAAGGATGACTTCGTTGCATTCCATAAGGCCTATTACCATAGCGGAAACATCAAGATTGTCTTGGTTGGCGATATTGATGAGCACAAAGCCAAAGAAGCGGTAACTTATTTTACCAAGCACTGTCCCAAGGGTGCATCGGTAGAAGTTGCTTCTCCCATCTCTCAGTGGCCAAAGCCAGAAGTTCCTGAGTTTGTGACTTCGATGGGCGAATATCTCGGTCTCTCTGGTTCTGCTCTTCCTCGTAAAACGGACATCGTTGTGTCGAGGCTTCTCCCCCTGTATGAGAATGAGGAGGTGTTGTGGTTGGCACAGAAACTTCTGCGTAAATCTATATTCGAACAAGTCCGTGGGAAGATAGGTTCGACATATTCGCCGAACGTCAATCTGAGCATATCCCCTGACCATTCGAAGATAACCATCAGGATCGAAGTCGAACCTGTTCGTTTGGGTGAAGTGCGGGTTATCATATCCGACATCATCTCTGAGATCGGGCGAGGCGAGGAGAAATACATCAAAGCATTCGATGAGGTAAAGAAGAGTTATATTCAAAGGAAATACCTTGTTGATGACTCAGCCTGCGAGATTAGTGATAACAGTGTCAATCAGCTTGCAGCCACGGGACGGATTACACCTCATTCAGATGACATCTCTAGTGCTGAAAAGGTCATGTACGCTGATGTCGTCAACTTGTTCTCAAAGGAACTGAACCCCGATCAGCTCTTTTGGACAATGCTCACGCCATGATGGCACAAACGATTCTCGAAAGGGGATCGTTTTTTATTTAAAATTATCCCACTGGTTCTAATCGTCCTAAGGGGTCATTTTTACAGACGAAAAATACGCCTCAAAATATATCTAAAATCGGCGTCGAAATTTGTCCCCCCATTAGGAATCGAACCTAAATTTTAAGATCCGCAATCTTATGTCCTATCCATTGAACGATGAGGGGAAGACTTGCATACTACTCTAAAACCCGAAATATTCAAATATCTTTTGCGATAGGGATTCCTGGTGCTCTACTTCATGCAGGTATTCGCTCAAGATATCACTTACTTCGTCATCGCGGACGCTTTCTATCGGGACGACGATGAGGGGCATGGCGACTTTGCGCGACTGGACGAGAAGACGGGAAGGAAGAACGGTACTATCAATCCAGTAGGATTCGAGAGTCGAATACGGATAGAGAGTTGTATCTACGAGAACTCCTTTTTCGCTCAGTTCATATTTTAGTACGCGTGGTGGTCGTGCTCCATAGAGTGCCAGGACAAATCCACTTAGGAGAATAACAAAACAAAAAAGAATGTTACCCAAAAGGACGCTCAAAATGGCCGCGGTTACCGTTACGATGCCGAGGATCCAGTACCAATCTGGTCCTTTGTGTCGATAGACGTATTCAGGCGCAGTCCATGTAAGTCTCGTCATGCACATATTCTAGCATACGATAGGTTTCCACTGTGCTATCATATTTTTCTATGGTCTTACCAGGACATCTTGCCGCAGGGTATCTCACAACATATGGAGTTTTGAAATTAGCACCATCCTATTTGTCGCTTTCATTATCATCAGTTCAGATATTCTGGCTTTTTATCATTGGAACGCTTCTTGGCGATGCGCCAGATATTGACGCCGTATTTGGCATCTTAAAAAGTCGAAGTCTTTCGCCAAAGGGTCTTGATGGACATCGAAAATATCCTACGCACGCCCCTGTTGTGTGGCTTGCAGCTGGTCTTGTGGTATTTTTCACTGCTCGTTGTTTTGGTACTATTGGTGTGCCAGCTTTCTTCCAAGTCCTCGGTCTTCTTATGTGGTTATGTCCATGGAGTCATTTTCTATGCGATTCCGTGGAAAACGGAGTAATGTGGCTCTGGCCTTTGACTACCCAGCAATTTGCGCTTACCCAGGAAGGTGAAATAAATAACGATCATCCCCATACCTGGCTCAACTTATTTTCAAAATATTTTAAAAGTCCAGTAGCGTGGCTTGAAGCGCTTCTTGTGGTTATTGCACTAGTAGTGTTTTTCAAATAGTCCTACTTAAACTATTGATTAGTAACTGAAATCTGTATTAACACTGTTTATCGATGCTTGAATAGTCTGTTCAGTCCAAACGTATGCTATCCAGACAGTGAAAATAGTGGAAAGTATTAGAAGTGTCCACGCGATAATGCCGATCATTTTTGTCTTCCGATCATCTGATTTGAAATATTTTACTCCTGGCCATCTTGTCACCATAATAAAACAGATCATAGGGAGGACTATGCTAAATGCATATATCCATGTTTGTGTTCCGACTGAGGTTGAGAGTGGCGGAGTACTTAGCTTATATCCACAATTCGGGCAAAAGTAATACTGTGGTAATACGGGTTGGTGACAGATGGGGCACGTAGCAGAAGTCCTTGGAGTAATGAGGGTTGTGGTGACGGGAGTAGGTTCCATGCATAAATTGTAGCACGGCTCTATCAATGCGGATGGGGTGAGATTCGAACTCACGGTACCCTTTCGGATACGACAGTTTTCAAGACTGTTCCTTTAAACCGCTCAGGCACCCATCCGTGCAGGCATGATGTCATATTCGAGCTCTTTTTTCAAGGTTTTTTGCTACAATGCTTTCATGCCTAGACATATAAGTACATCTAAAGATGTGTCTGACACGACTAGTGTGTCTACGCGCCTCATCGGTATCGATTTCGGGTCAAAGAGAGTTGGTGTAGCTGTCTCCGATGAAACAGGACAATTTGCTATTCCACACTCCGTTCTCGCGAATGACGATGATCTTGTAGAGATGATCATAAAAATATGTGAGGAGGAAGGTGCAAAAGCTATTGTTATTGGGGAGTCAAAAGACTATGCCATGGTCGACAATGCTATCATGAAAGACGCGCGCGAATTTTCAGAAGTGGTTGGAGAGGCGACAGGTCTCCCTGTTCATTTTGAGCTTGAATTCATGTCATCAGTAGAAGCGGCACGTTTCCAAGGTGAAACAGATCTCCTTGATGCTTCCGCAGCAGCTATTATTTTACAAAGTTATTTGGATAAGCAACGCGTACACAATTAATTTACTCACATGATTCCCTACGAAGACTATCAAAAAGTAGATATACGTATCGGGCACATTATTTCTGCAGAAAAAGTTCCCGATACGGATAAGTTGGTCAAACTTTCTGTCGATTTTGGCGAAACTGAAACAGAGACCGCGACCAATGAAACAAACTCCATCAAAAGCGTGCCTCGTCAGATCATTCGGCAAATTGTTTCTGGCATAGCACTCCATTTTCCTGATGTAAGTGTGCTCATCGGCAAAAAGTGTGCTTTCGTGGCGAATCTCGAACCTCGTGTGATTAAAGGTCTTGAAAGTCAGGGTATGATTCTAGCTGCATCAATAAAAGCTCAAGATAAAAATGAGACGACCTCAGCCTTCTCTCTACTTGAAGTCTCCTCAGATATCCCGCCTGGTACAAAGGTCTCGTGATATAATCTAGGCATGCTTTCGCGCATTTTTCCGGCGCCACGTTTCCTTTCCATGGGTGTATGCGGACTCGATATCTCGAGTCATATGCTTCGTTTCATTGAGCTTGTTCCTGAGAGTCGTCTTGCGACAGATAAGAAAAGTCATGAATCTCACGTACGCTCTTTTATTCCTATACATTGGGGTAGTCAGATACTTCCCGAAGGTGTAATAGTTGGTGGGGAGATTATCAGAAAGGATGAACTCGTAAAGGCTCTCGTACAGTTTAAGGAAAAATACAACCTTTCTTTCGTTAAAGTGTCTCTGCCGGAGTATAAAGCCTATCTTTTCAAGACCGTGGTGCCTACAACGGAGGAAAGCGAGCTCGCCGATGCCGCAGCATTTACCCTTGAAGAAAATGTACCGATTCCTGGGCCAGAGGCACTGATTGAATGGGATATCGTCGAGAAGCGGCCGCACGAGACCGCACTTAGCGTCTCTGTATTTCCTCGCGATGTGGCAACCTTATATCGCCAGGTTGTGGAAGCTGCGGGCCTCATCCCTGTGTCATTTGATGTAAAAATGAGGGCTATGACAAAAGCCGTCATCCCTGCTCATGATTCTCGAACATTCCTGATTGTTTCAATAGGCGAGACCAAGACCCTTTTCTGTGTGGTCTCAAATGGTGTGGCTCAATTTACCTCGACCATCTTTAGCGGGGCGGCGGCTTTTACTTCCGTCATCCAAAAATATCAAAATAGTACACCAGAGGAAGCCAAGATTATGAAGTACTCGCATAACTTTCTTCAAGGCAAAGAGGAAGATCATGCGATTCAACAAGAATTTTTAACCATTCTCGAAGGTTTGAATAAAGAGATTAGGCGTATCTATACTTATTGGTATATGCGCAAAGATAATGATGAGACATCAAGAAAAATAAATACCATTATGATTATGGGAGAGGATGCACTTATGCCAGGACTTGTCGATTATGTCAGTGCCCATCAGGATGTGCCGGTTGAGCTTGCCAACGCCTGGGAAAATTGTTTCTCTCTCAATGAATATATTCCAGAGATTCCTTTTGAAGAAGCGGTACACTATTCCATTGCTATTGGACTTGCTCTACCGTAAGGCCTCATATCACCCACATGCTTTCTTTTCTTACCCAAGATTATAAAACAATGATACGGCGGGAATATATTCTTCGCTTTCTCACTGTCGTTTTTTTTGTGTTGATTGTGCTCGCGATTGTTGCGGGACTTCTTCTTATTCCTTATCTTACGTTTGTTGGATCACAAGAGGCCATCTCGGCGTCTCGTTTCGCATTGCTCACCGATTCCTCACAAGTCAGGGATTCTCAAACATTCCGGATAGAACTAAGTAACCTTCGCGCAGAGGCTCTTCGCCTCACTCCGTCTGCAAAAGTTTTACCCTACGAATTGATAAACGAACTATCAGCTCTTTTCACGAATGGTGTAGAACTTTCTTCTATCGAATACACTTTGAATAAAGATGGTACTGCGGCTATTTCTCTCTCGGGCGTAGCATCTACCAGATTATCTCTGCAATCCTTTATATCGACTTTGCAGAATGTACCTGGGCTGACCGGAGTGAGTATTCCTGTGTCTGCATTTGCCCAAGACAAAAATATTGGTTTCAATTTGAGTATAAATGCGATGTCGCTAAGCACACAACAATGAAATCAAGCACAAAAATAATAGCCGGTGTTTCTTTCTTTGTTGCACTTTGCGCATGGGGGTTTGTTGGAGGGGAGATAAATAACATACTCTCTCGCATAGCCTCAGTGAATAACTTGCAGCAGCAGATAACGTCTGCCCAGAGCGTAGCCGCGACGACAGCCAGTCTCCGTAAAACTTTTCTCGGAATAGGGGAGGACTCTCATATATTTGATTCATATTTTGTTTCCGCCACAGATACCCCTACTTTTATTGGAAACATCGAGACTCTTGCCCAGGCAAATAATCTCAATGTTTCTATCGCTTCGGTAAATATTTCGTCGCAGGGCTCAGAAAAAGAATTGAACATAACTCTTTCTGTTATTGGTTCATGGACTAATACTGTCAATTTTATCCATTTGCTGGAACTTCTTCCGTATGGCGTGACGCTTGGACAAGTTGACCTCACTTCGTCCAATTCTTCTGGGCTACATGTGTCCGGGGGTAATTCGGAGGCTACGAGTTGGAGAGCGGATATACAACTCGGTATCGCTGCTGACTAATATTTTATTATGAAACCATTTGATGCTATAAAAAAATATATGAAATCATTCAGTCAGCACGGTCTTTCTGTTTTTGGAAAAACCTACGAAACGGATTGGGTTGTTGCGCGTATATTTTTTGTAGTTGCGTTTGTACTAATGTGTGTGGGGGCAGGGATCGGTTATTGGTCTATGGTTACATCTGCTTTTCCACAAGATCTGGCTCCCCCAGTAGACACTTCCGTATTTCAAAGCGAGAAGAAGCTTATCGAGACGACACAAACGTATATGGAAAGCAAAGTCACACAATTTGATGCTGCTACCGGGGCATCAAGTGGTGGGGAATAGCGACGTTTTACCTACACAACTCGCGTTTTTGTTTTTGCTGTATATACTAGTGACATATCTCTCCGTAGCTCAATGGATAGAGCAGCGCTCTTCTAAGGCGTTGATGCGGGTTCGATTCCTGCCGGGGAGACCATCTAGAGATAGTTAGAACCAAAGTAAATAAAAATCCCACACGCCAGATTGCGTGCGGGGGACTTGAGAAGGAATCGGGCTATACCGACTCGACTTCTTTCCTGACTTCATTGCGAGCAGCTTCCCTCTGCCTGTTATCTTCTGCTGCTGCAGCTTCGGTTTGTTGCTTGAGCTTATTGTCTTCAGCTGTCTTAAGCTGTCCAACCCAGTCCTTGAGGCTGAAGTTTTTTGGAGATTTATAGACCTTCACCTCCTGCTTTCTTTCTTCCGGGCTTTGAAGAGCGAGAACGAAGGTAACATCTCCACTATTTTCGCCTAATCGGGCGAGAGCGAGACCTAAACCTCCAGAGCGGTATTTCTCCACCCGTCTCCATGTTGAGGGTCTCCACCACCGATAATTTGGTTTCCGTGGGTGGATGATCTTCTTTCCTACTTCGCCGAGGAGGTCACCCTTCTGATCGATAAGGAGCCACCTCTCCCTGTAGTAGTTGTAGTAGTGACCACTTTCTGGTCCACTACAGCCGAGGGGATCACCAGGATGACTCCAATCTATTCTTTCTTCCCTGTAGATGGGCGGGCCAGAATAGATCATTTCCGAGTTAATTCGCCCGACACTGACTTCGCCAACTTCTCGCGGTTCGATGTACTTTTTGAGCCATTCGAACTCATTGAAGAAGGCCTCAATGCGGTTGTAATTTGCCATAACTTATCTCCTATGTTTTTGGAATGTGGCACGAGTGCCGCCATTGCCGATTGTTGCCTGCATCTCGCAGGGGAGCTATTTCAAATAGCTTATCCTAGTATATGATACCATATTTATCATATATTGTAAAGTATGACTATGAGTAAGGTCATTTCAAAAAAAGTGACACGGCCATGTCCCATTCTCGTGTCACTTTTGTCACTATTTTCGCTATCTCGAGGTGCGTCGTTTCGTTTAAATTTTCTCAACCCAAAATCCTTACCCCACAAAGCACAATTCAGCTCTATTTCGAGGTCGGAGACCATTTAAAAAAAGTTCCAAGCTTACGAGGTGGGTACCCCGACAGGGAGTCCTACTTGGTATACTTAAATACATGTCTGAAAAGCTTCCTTCCCCAGAAGAAAATATAGATAAAATTCCTGAAATTGATTCTGAATTGATCAAACATATTGAGTCTCTGAATCTGTACCCTCTTGAGAAAGGAGAGATTATTTTGGTAAAAGCAGGAGTAAAACCTTCGGCCTGGATTACAGCTGATATAAGGATATGGAATGAGGGAGAACCTCAACATATTATAAGGACGGAAAAAGATGTAGAAGATTTTATCTCGGTGATTAAAGAATTAAATGTACCCTCAGAGATACTTCCTAGGGAAATTGAAGTAGAAAAGCAAAAAATTAGAGGGCAGACAATAAACGTGTATCGTGATCATGTTGAAGTTCGTGTCGCATCAAACCAAGAAAACTTAGATACTCTACATGAGGCTATTAAAGTTAAAGATCATGCACTTATGGGGCATATCTTGGGCATACCAGAAACAGCCGTAGAGGCTTTTGTAGGTAAGAGCAAAAAACTCAATCCATATAAAATTCCAAAAGAGATAATTTTGAGTGATGCTTTTATCTTTAGCTCCACGAACGTGTTATCTGAAGATAATTGGCAGAATGAATTAAAAGAAGGTGAGATACGCGCCAAGACATTAGAAAAAGTAAGCCCAAAGATTTTTGAAGAGATGAAGAGAGAAAGATTGAAATCAATTGAGAGCCATGGCCTTTTGTCTGATAAAACTAGAAGTAGGTGGTCAAAAAAAGATCTTTCTTAGTTATCTCAATTTTCAACTATCTCGAGCGGGGTCGTTTACATATAATTTTTTAGTCAAAATAGCCTTACCTCGCAACGCACAGTTTGTGTTCTATCTCGAACGGGGAGACCAGTCAGAGATGGGTTTGTCGTGTGGTATAATTTACCGATTAATAAAAAGGTATTAATTTCTCTAATGAAAAATTATCTGACGGTAGCTATCTTCTCTCTTCTCGTCGCCACCCCTCTCACATCCTTCGCTCAAACCAATACTCAAAACGCTCCTCAACTTCAGGTTTACGTCATAAATCTCACTCTCGACAAAAGTACATATACTGCTGGAGACACCATCAATGGAACCACCACGCTTTTCAATAATAGCTCTGTAAATATACCTTCAGCCGATTACGATTTTATTCTAGCTGGTGGCTATGGACCAACAGGTGTACCAACTGAAATTTACGACAAAACCACACCAGTACAATTCTTTATTGGGGCTGGGCAAAAAAAGACAGTCACTTTTAGTTACGTTATCCCTTCGAATCTATCTGGCAGTAACTTTGGCATTAGGGCCGAAACCATGATTGGAGGAAGTGTTGTTGGTTGGGATGATGCTACTTTCTCCATTAGCTCCTCAGCAAATGCACAATCAGGATCTCTTAATATTCTGAGTGCCAATCTTGTAGCTTCAAGTACATATTATGGGGCAGAAGAAGGTCCAACTGTTTCTGCGGAAGACAATACCCATCTTGTTCTCACTCTTCAAAATCCAGGAACAGCAGACCTCACAGTTACTCCTCAGGTTTCAGTCTATAGTCAGAACATAGATAATGGAACAAGTGTTCTATCCTTTGCTCTACCAAGTCTTACTGTTACCAACGGGGCCACTTCTTCTCTAAATGTACCCATAGATGTTAGTGGTTTAAAGCCAGGTGTCTATGAGGGTCAATTGGCCCTAGTAGACGGAAATAATCAGAACATCGCACCTCTCATTCCTTTCCGATTCATCGTGCGAGGGGCCATTGTCACTATTCATTCAGTTGTCTCCCCATCAACCTCTGTTTACAAAGGAGATCCCTTTACCGTTAGCGCATATATTACAGGAACCCCATTTGAAGTCTCTGACAACTACCAATACATCGTAAAAGGTGCCACCCTTTCTCTGCAAGTCTTTAACGAGAACAATACTCTAGTAGCCAGCACTAGCTTTCAGAGTGATATTGGTCCAGAGCTGAATCACACCTTTAATCTCATAGCAGCAAACGATGCCAAGTCCTTGAGCGCGGCCCTAACTGTTTATGATAGCAATGGCGTGGTCTTAGCTTCCTATCAAACTGATCTTTCTGGAAATGGTTCAAATACAAACACCTCCTTCTTCAACTCTCTCGACTTTGAACTAATTATTGGTCTATTGGTCTTAATCCTTGTGGTCTCTTTTGCCTTCCTCTTCAAAAGACGTTCCATAAATACTTTGTTGCTGGTTTTCTTTATCGGCGGAGTTATATTGTTCTCCCTTAATGCTTCCAAGACGCATGCTTATGTTGTCTACCATTATTTGACGGGGAGTGATATAAGTGGGACTTATGATATCACTACGGCCCCCACACAGACATCCATTCCGCTACTGGCAGCTCCTGTAATTGACGCTAGCAATGATCCCGAGGTGGTTCAGGGGTGGGGACTAATTCCTAGTACTATTGAAAATGGTGGACAAATTGACTATGGAGTCTTATCCTTTGGTTTGAACAATGTTATACCAAACGAATCCCTCGTAACAAATTATTTTACGTTCTCTCCAATTGTGACAGTGGCTAGTCCATATGATAATCAGGTATTTTCTCCTGGGGAGAACATTCAATTGGAGATGAATGTGAGTTTTTATGCCTGCGGCAACTCTCCAAGTAGTGTTCAAGTCGCTGTTGGTAATAACATGTACGATAGTACCACCAATACTCAAGTGCCGGTGGGCACAAGCCCGTCTGTTCCTCAGACCTATACTGAGCCAATAGGGGTGCTAAGTACTGTCGGTCAAGCCTTCCCAACAGATTTCAATTGGGATATAACGGCTCCGACTCAGCCGGGGACTTACTTCATCCCTATCTATGTGGATAATTATCATCAGTGGGAGCATGGTGGTGCTATCAGCAGCACCTTTTCGGCCAACGCTCAATGGGGCTACGTACCAATCGTAGTAGAGGCAACCTCTACTCCAACCTCTACCCCTTCCGTCGTCACCACTTCTCCCGACCTCTGTGCCCCCAATGTTTCCACTCAAACTATAGGAGAACCAGTAACATGGGCAGTTAAAACTGCAAGCACCACACCTCTAGATTTCACTTGGTCCGACTCGGTTCTCGGTACGGATGATACAGGATCGGTTAATACTTACACCCCAACATATACTGAGACCAGTACCCCAACAGTTTCAGTAACCGTCATCTCAAATGGTATTGTTCACACAGATCAATGTGGCCAGGTAAGTATCACAGGTGGCTCATCAGGCAATAACAGTGGTACAGCTTGTCCTACCACAGGCTGTACTAATAATGACAATGCCAATAATAATGAAGGAAGCACCACTACCATCACTAATACCACGAGCGGAAGTGGTACGAATGGTTGTCCTGTAGGCGGCTGCACGGGCAGCGACGATGGCGTCGTTTCTCTTGAAGCAGAAGTGACTGGTTCAAACTCATTCACCCACAACCTTGTATCTTCACCAGAGCAAGATGTTAGCCTAAGGCTTAGTGTGAATGCCGATGCTTGTTCTGTCACGGGAGGTTATGGAACCATATGGCCCAATGCTTATGCAGCGAATCCAATCACTGACTCCACAACATTGTTTGATATTGGAAGCGCCTCTCAGACCGAAACATACTCAATATTTTGCAGTAAAGGTGGAGTTGTCTACTCAGACTCAGTCAACGTGGATATACTCAATATAGATGAGTATTAGAGAAAAGTCACATACTGTCCTTTTAGCAACTTCGACCAGGGAGACCATCTGGAAATGAGTTCCAAGCTTACGAGGTGGGCGGTTAATTTTTAGTTATCTCGAGTTTTTTATTAAAAAATCACAAATGTAATCTGTTGTTTCTTTTATATTATTAAGTATAACTACATGATTTGCCCCAGGAATAATTTTTAGTTGAGACTGAGGAATTTGTGAATGAATATATTCTGATATTTTAGTGGGGAATATGCTATCTTTAGCCCCTGAAATTATGAGAGTGGGTACCCCTATTCCTTTCAGGGATGCACCCATGTTCAATTTTAAAATCTCTTTCGAACTCAAAATGTAACTTCTAAGAGAGTTGCGTATTATTGTTCGTATAAGGCCAAAGGCTTCAATATCCTTATGATGTTTTCCGAGGGGATAGATGGAGTGTCTGCCACTTAAAGGTGGTAGACTCACCATAGCAAGGGTGTTAATTAGAAGAAATATTCCAGGAATTTTGAAATATGACGGAGGAATATAACTACTTGAAATAATGATTAGTTTCTCTATCCTTTCTTGATGACGAAGTGCTACGTGGGTTACTAATACTGCTCCAAGACTGTGTCCAATTAAAATCACTTTATCTATTTTCTCTATATCTAAAACAGTTATTACATCTTCAATAAAATTATCTAATTCATATTGTTTCGATGAAGAAGGATGGTCTGATTTTCCGTGACCCCGAAGATCCATTGCAATACTGGAAAATCCTTTTTCAAACAAGTTGTTTTTTACATACTGCCATGCATCTAGGTCCCCGCCGACTCCGTGAACAAAAAATAAGACCGGATGAGATTTTGTTGTAGCATAAACCTCATAGTAAAGATTTGTACCGTCTTTACTTTTTACATTCTTTTTTATTACCTTATCCATGTATTAAGTATTGTGATTCCTGTTTATTTCACCTGCATAAATGTCTTCAAACTTCTTGATACTTTTTTTCATGTCATGCTGAGAAATTAATATCAAACTCTCCCTACCCATCACTTCTCTTAAACTCTTATCTGAGAAAATAAGGATTATCTTTTCTGAGAGATCGTTGGTGTCACCGTGTTTAAAAAGAAATCCGTTTCGCTTATTTTTTATGAGTTCAGGTAGTGCAAGTGCATCAACCCCTAAGATAGGGAGTCCCGAGGCCATTGCCTCCATTGTTACGATGCTTTGCAATTCTGCAGTGCCTGCGATAATAAAACAGCTTGCTATGGCGTACAAATTTGGTAAGTCTTCGTTTGGTATGAAACCAGTAAATACTACATTTTTTCGTATACCAAGTTTTCCACTCAATTCAATGAGATTATCTTTTTCCTTACCAGTTCCGGCAATCACGAGTTGTACATTGATTGTGGTGAGTGCTTTTGCAACTGCGTGGAGAACTGTATCTAAATTCTTTTCTTTATCTAGCCTGCCTACATATAAGAGAATTGGTAATGGTCCTATACCGTAGTGCTTTCTTAGGTATTCACCATCATTTTTAGAGTTAAAAATACTTAAGTTTATACCACATGATATTGGAACAATTGTTTTTTCAAAATATGGTTGTATGAGTCGTGCAGCAGTTTCTGTTGGTGTCGTTATTTTGTCTACATTTTTAAATGTTGTATAGAAATCTCTCCACGCAAGTTTCTTTGCCGTACTTCCGATAATAGAATAAAGAGGAAGGTAGTGCACTAGATTGTCTGGCATAAAATGATTTGTTGCTACTAGTGGAATATTTTTTTCTTTGGCAACTTTAATTACCATTTTGCTTATCGCAAAATGTCCCTGCAGATGTATAACATCAGGCTGAAAGTCATCAATGATATTTTTGATGTGGTTGTTTCTAAAAAAGAAAAAACAGAACCTAAATTTTGAATAAAAAAGGATTGGATAGGAGTACATGCCAAAGACTCTCACATTATTAATTATAGTATCGCTATTTCTAAACGATTCAGATGGAGCGATAACACAAACTTCGTGGCCATGCGCCTGAAGATTATGTGCGAGACGTTGGGTGAAATAAGACGCTCCGTTTACGTGGGGGTGGTATGTATCTGTAGAGATTAGAATCTTCATGTACGCTCGGTCTAATATTTTATGATGTTAAATCTTCTAATGAATATAAATATACCTATAAATGAGACAACGATAAAAGCCGCTGCTACATAATAGTTAAGATATGTCGCTATTAAAACATAGGCTTGTCCAAACAAAACCCCGACAATCAATAATAGCAAAGATTGTAGGATCGAAGTTATAAAGCACGTTAGGAAAAATTTTCGGTATGGAATTTTCAAAATACCTGCAACTATAAGTCCCATAAATCCTATGCCGTGCAATACCTTTGAAAGAAATAAAGCCTTTTTTCTATGATCATGGAAATAATTCTTTACTTGATTGAGCTTTGTCTCAGTTAATCCAATCTTTGCTCCATAGCGATTGATTAAAGGCGCGCACCATCTACCGAGTATATAGCCACTTGTGTCTCCAATGACGTCTCCTACAACGAGAATTGGGTACACGAAGAATACATTTAAAACCCCCAAAGTGACTAGGAGGCCTGCGATAATCGTTACGATAGGGCCTTCCACAATAGCTAGAGGAAAGAGGATTATGTATTTATATAGTAATAATAAGTTTATTATTTGACCCACAGTACCTATCATACCCTAGTATGCACGGTTCTACACCGTAGATGAGGATTCTGTTGAGAGGGAATTCTGGGCTCTCAGGATGTGCATAAGATTGAAATGGCCTATAATACCTTTATGAATCAAAATCAATACATTCCTGGTGTTTGTAATATTGGTGATGCGGAAATAAAGCGACGAAAACGAGTTGGGTGGATAGGTCTTGTGGTTACGATTGTTGTGGGGGCTTTATTTGATATCTTCCACGTAGCAGTTTATTGGAAGTTACTTCTTTTTTTTCCAGCTTCTCTCTCAGCAACTGGTTTTATCCAAGCTTGGATGCATTTTTGTGCTGGATTTGGAATGAAAGGTGCATTTAATTTTAGCTCTGAAATAAACAAGACTGATACAGTGAGCCAAGCAGAATTCAGAGCCAAAGATCATCGTAAGGCAGTCACTATTTTTGTGTACTCAATTATTACGGGCGTAGTAGTAACGGGGGTTGTATGTCTCTGGAAGTAATGAATTACAAACCTATTATTATTGGCACCCGGGGAAGTGCACTTGCTCTGAAACAAACCGAATCTATCCGGGATGCCCTGCGTACTGTCAACAATACACTTAATATTGATATAAAAATTATTGAAACTCAGGGGGATAGCGACACGAGGCCTATTCCCCCCGATGAGATTGGTAAGGGGTGGTTTAGCAAGGAAATCGAGCGCGGATTACAGATGGGAGAAATTGATCTGGCTGTACATAGCCTGAAGGATTTGCCGGAGCAATTGGCTGAAGGGCTTGTCATTGGCGCTATAACGGAACGTGAAGATCCCCGAGACGTCCTTGTTCTAAAATGTCATCAATCCCTCAAAGAGCTTCCAAAGGGATCAGTTATCGGTACTGATAGTATCCGAAGAAAAGTACAGCTTCTCTCACTGCGCCCTGATATTATAGTCGAAAGCATTCGTGGCAATGTGCCGACTCGTTTAGAAAAATTGAAGAATGGTCACTATGACGGAGTTATGCTTGCTGCGGCCGGATTGCATAGGCTTAATCTCAAAGGCATGATCACAGAGTATCTCAATCCTGAAATCATTACTCCCGCCCCAGGCCAAGGAGCTTTGGTGGTCGAACTAAATACTGAGAACAAAGAGCTTGCCGCGCTCGTACTTCGGATCAATCATGAAGGAACCAGTCGGGAAGTGCGAGCGGAACGTTCTTTTTCCAAGGCGATTGGAGGCGGATGCAAGAAGCCGGTTGGAGCCTATGCTTTTTCTCAAGGAAATACTTTGAGCCTTATGGGTATGCTCGGTTTTGGTGGTATTGTTCGTGACAGTATCAACGGTAGCTTCGATCAAGCTGAGGAAATGGGAGTAAGGCTCGCTCAGCAATTGCTTGAAAAAGTATCCCATGCTGAAAAATAAGACAATTGTAGTAACGCAGGGCAGTGAAGATGTGCATATCCTCAAAGGTTATCTTGAAAAACAAGGCGCGAACGTCTACGAATTTCCTACTATTAGATTGCATAAAGTTTCTTTGAATACTGAGATTGAATCAGTTCTGGGTAATCCAGCAAACTATGACCTCCTACTATTTACTAGTCGACATGCTGCTCTTTTTTTTATTGAAATACTTGTGGAGTTAAATACTAAATGGAATCATATTCCCTCTATAGCCATTGGGGGGGCTACTGCGGCAATCTTGCAAGCACAGGGTTTTAGAGTAACTATGATCCCACAAGAATTCACGTCCGCCGGCTTAGGACAAGAGATCATGAACATAGAAGGGAAAAGAATCCTTCTCCCTCGTTCGCAATTGGCCGATGATACGTTGCCACAAGCTCTTAAAGCTAAAGGTGCAATGGTGACAGCACTTACTCTCTACACAACAGAGTATATTGATACTCCAGACAAAAACCTTGAGAAGATGCTGGCCGATAATGACTCGTCACTTTACGTAACTTTTACTAGTCCCTCGACTATCTCAGGTTTCACAATGCGATTGGGAAAGAGTATACTTGACCAAGTTATTGAGGAACTGCCTGTAGTCTGTATAGGTCCAGTGACAGCAGAAGCCGCTCGCCACGTTGGCTTTAAACATATTCTTGTAGCAGATACCCATACTCTGATCGGTATGGTTAATGTTTTACTGAAAGATACTAATTCCCATGCTATATCATAACTATATTTTTTTCGATAGCGATAATTGCATACATGATCTCCCTGCGAAAGATGTAAAAAAGTACAAAAGAGATTTTTTAGCTTTGATTGAGGAAAATAAAGATGTTATTACCTATGGCTATTCTACTCTTGGTTTAAAGGCCAATACACGCTTTTTGCTTTGGTTTCAAAGTGATAAGTTAGAGCATATTCAAAGCCTCTTGAATGCCCTTCTACATACTGATTTAGGTCGATTTTTGAAAATTACCTATACTCTTTTTGGTATGGTGCGGTCGTCTCAATATAATAAGAAGCCAACCGTCCAGGAACAAGTCATTGACGAAACCACTCGAGAAAAATATCTCATTGTCTATCCTTTTACTAAGACAAAAGAATGGCATTTACTTTCCTATGATACGCGCAAGACAATCATGATTGATCATATAAAGGTCGGTCATAAATTTGCTCCTATCAAACAGCTCCTTCTTTATGCCTACGGCATTGATGATCATGAATTCATTGTTTCTTATGAGACAGAGACGCTCACTCACTTCCAAAGTCTGGTGATGGAATTGCGCGGAAGCGAGGCTAGGCGATATACCGAAAATGATACACCCATTTTTACTTGTCTGTATCAGCCATTTCAAAATCTCTTAGATGTTATATAGGAATAGAATGAACGATTCCCCTTTTCTAAATGCTTGCTTTCAAAAAACTGTTTCGCATATACCTGTATGGTATATGCGTCAAGCCGGACGTTGCCTGCCTGAATATAGAAAGCTAAAAGAGAAATATGATATTTTGACATTGTGTAGGACTCCTGAGCTCGCTGCAGAGATAAGTCTTATGCCAGTAAGACGTTTTGGTGTTGATGCTGCTATTTTATTCGCCGATATCATGTTGCCACTTCTCGCAATGGGAATTGATTTGGATATTGTTGAACATGTCGGACCTGTCATCAAGCAACCAATTCGCACAGAGGCAGAGATTTTGAATATGAAGGATATCGATGCTCCACGAGATCTAGATTATCTCC
>Ga0206834_1014_pt1 | contig 33528 bp, 39 predicted proteins | sample Alteio_BWOrgCont_30_FD_152854 | JGI IMG/M metagenome (GOLD analysis project Ga0206834, IMG submission 152854) | Enriched cells from forest soil in Barre Woods Harvard Forest LTER site, Petersham, Massachusetts, United States -... | ecosystem: Environmental > Terrestrial > Soil > Temperate forest >...
GCGACGCAAGCAGGAATCCTGTTTATCCCAATGGCAGTACTCTTTATGGCATCCGCGGGTATTGGAGGTACTTTTGTGGGGAAGATACAAGCTCGCTATATTATCTTCTTTAGTACCATACTTGCGGGTATAGGTATTTATTTTCTCTCATATCTGACGGTAACTTCATCAGCATGGGATGTAATGTGGCCACTTGGATTGATGGCTTTTGGTATGGGTATTGGCATGGCTCAACGTACTCAGACAGTAGCGCAATCTGTACCGGTAACTGAAATTGGGGCAGCCTCATCAATTCTTGCCCTTGTACGTAATATTTCGGGAGCCTTGGGTATTGCTATATTCGGAGCAATAGAGACCAATATGATTAACAGCAACGTGCAGCAAATTGCCCAGCATAGTGTGCTTATGATCCAGACTGCACTTAACGAGGCTCAGTTTATAACCCTCATCATACTAAAAGCAGAAATCTCAGCGTACGGTCTTGTATTCGATATTGCTGCAGCTATCATGGTTGTCGGCGCTTTCCTGGCTCTGCAAATCAAAGTACCTGGGGAGCTTGATCCTAATAAGGAAAAAATCGTAATGCACGTGGAGGGGTAATCAAAATGTGTTAACCTATCTCTATGAGCTTTGAATCTCCAGAAGGAAATAATAACTCTGATAATAGGCAGGAAAGAATCAGGGATCGTATCATATCCCCACACGCCGAAGCTATTTCAGATATTTTTAAAGGACGGTATAAAAATGTTGAAGCACCCGTAAGTATTGAGACCATAAAAGATATTTTATATACCTTTATTGAACAGGCGATTGAGAATACCCGTATCTATTCATCTGAAGACTTAGCTGTCTCTTTCCCATATACCACAATACGCCTGCTAGAACTGTCTGAGGAACTTTTCTCTCACCACAAAGCAATCCCAGAGCAGCAAGAAAGAGATGTGAATGATAATGGTGATAAGAGTGTGGAATTCATTTTTGGTTCATTTGTTAATACGAGCAATGGACATGAGTTTACGTTTTTCGAGGAAGCCATGCATCAGCTAATAAAAAAACTACCACGTTTTCTTGAAGAAATTGATAAGGGAGAAAATCCTGATGATGACAGCGTCTATGTGTTGGGCTCTCCTACAAACGAACTAGGCACTATGTCCACACAATTTTTGGAGAGTATGAAGGGAGGAAATACCTTTAAACAATTTGGGGCTCTCTATGCTGAATTTATTGACGCACAATTACCAAAGGATGAACAAGAACGAGAAAATCTTCATCTTTATCTATATGGAATATCAATGGGTAGTAGTTTTGCCACTCAAACTGCCGAGCATTTATTAAATGAAGGTAAAATCACTCAATCCCATGAAATATCGAAAGAACGCCATATACCTTTCACTCAAGTCCGAGCAGATACGCTACCAGGAGCTAGTGATTCCTCAATTAAAAAATGGCAAATACCTTTAGGATTTGTAGCAGACAATCCATTTACAATGCTTACGAATGCCTACACAAGAGTAGCTTCCATAAAGGAAGTGGCAGCTATGATTGAAATAAATAAAGTATTGGCCGAGCGGGGGATTGTGGAGAACATGACTCCCGAACAAAAGAAGATGAAAGAAGAAGCTATATTGGGAAGAGGTCTATTGTCTGGTGAAGACGGCATAATTAATGATTTACGAAAAGGCGTTCCTATTGATGATAATCTTAAGCTTACTGAGGTAAGAGCGGTTTATGATCCTTTGCAGTACTCAGGCTCATTTCGTCGGGAAGTAAAGCAACAAAGAGAAAATCATAAAGGTTCTCTTGGAGAAAACATGGTATCAAAATCTGAAAATAGAAGAGTGGTAGGTATTGATCAAGCTCACACATTTGTGTTCTTTCGCGAGAATGAATTGAAAAGAATTGAAAAAGCAGCTGCTGCTCTTGAAAAACTTAAGAATTAGATTGTATTTGAGGACAGTTTGGAATATCACCAACGAATGGTGCACTAATAGGGAAGTTGGTCCCCTAATAAAAAACCCACTGGTGAGAGTGGATTAGATGGCGGCAAGCGAATGCGCGATATGTAGGGAGCTTATGTCCAGATCGATACAGTCGTATCCCGCAAAGCCGCTCAGCTCAGGATAGATGTTTACGGCATGGAATCCAATCATTTCCGTTACATCGCTCACGAGAGCGTTCATGGTTATGTCAGACCCATTCATTGCGACGACCTTGCAGTTCCTGAAGTCGCACCTGTCTGCCTTGAACTGCGTGCCATACTTACAGGTGTGCACGAAAGGTTTTTTATTCGTATGTACTCCTAGTTAAGGTTATACATTCAAAATACTACGTTTATTGGATAAGTCAATAATCCCTCAAGGGGAGAGGGCTTTGAGCCTTGGGGCCAGGATTTAGTATACGACGCACAATATATCTTTCGCGACATATAATATATACAATATAGGGGCTTAAGTATACTTGTCTATTTTAAATGAGGCGATAAATAGTCTTCGATTTTCTTGATAGCAGCCCTCATCTTTAGGTTGAATTTATCATTATCTCCTTGGTCGTAAAACATTTCTCGATTGAAATGCTCTTTACCGACATCAATATACAACTTTAGACTTGCATATAGTTCCCTCACACACATTTGAAAGTCACCCTCAACAGATATAGCCTCCGGGCCCCATGACACCTCTGCCTCAAGCATCTCAACATCTAGATCAGATTCAGCCTCAGCTACTTTTTGCCAGCGAATAGAATATACAGCTCTATTTATTTGATAACTATCACCTGGGTCATCTACATCCATTTCCTTAACAGCAGTATTCATCTCATTTGAAGAAACAAAGGAATTTCTCACAAACTTTAAGGCATCCCTTGTTTTATATACAGCTCTTAGATATCTCCTGGCAAGTTCATACTCGGTTTTTCCCCTTAATTCGTTTTTCCAAGCATCATATCCAGAAACAGCAAGTACTAAGGCAAAAAAGGCCGTGAATGCAGTGACAATACTTGTAATATCTTTAACAGAGAAATTCAGATATTTTGCAATAAGATAAATACAGATAAAAATAACGATATATATAACTATAAGTAGGGTAACTGATACGAGAAGCTGCTTTTCTTTAGTGGTCATTAAATAATTTATTACCTTCTTAAATTCCCTATCAACCCTCGTATCAATGTAAGTACCCAACCAATGCCGAGTCCAAGAAGTAAAGCAAACAAAAATAGACTTGCTCCAGCAACATATCCATTCTTAAAAAACTCACTTAGTTTATTAGGATCCTTTTCAAGTAGTCCTTGCATTCCCGCAGTAACCATTACACCCCAAAATGCACTGAAGCCCAGATACTCAAAATCGCTAATTTGTTTCTTGGAGCCAATCCCCTTTCTGTAACCCCAGACAAGTCCAAAGCCCCCAAATATAATAAGAAAATAACTGTAAGTGCCTAAATCCATAAGAGCGATAGTACATCTTGATTTAGTGATTAGCAAGGAACCTTTATTAACCCTAATCTATTTCCAAGTTTATTTAATTTTTGGCAACATAGTTCCTACTGCATCAATCATTTCTTGACTTAAATTTGAAGCACCCTCATTAATTAATTTTTGATAAATTCTACTGATTCCCTCCGCGTGTGCTAATTTTAATGCAATTTGATCCTTGACTCTCGAATCACTTATATATAAGTGATTGACTAATAAAATTGCGCTTTCAATAACAATATTTTTAAATTCACATGGCTGAATCATCCTAATATTAGGTCTCATTTTACGGATATTTTTTACAGCAGAATCAAGTTTTTTTTCTGAATACAAAGCAGTAATATTAGGCAAAATTGTACATGAATGATTTCCTAAACCATAAAAATGGACCAGGCCGTTTCTTAAAGTGGATAAGCTATCAATTGTCATTCCTTTTAAATATTTCTTGATAGCGTATCCTGAGTTTTCGGTAACAAAGCAAAATCGATTTATATACTCCTCAAAACGCTCTGAAGGTTTACCTGTTTTACCTAAATACTCAAACCAATAACTTGCAAGTACATCAATAATTGTAAACACAATAATAAGCTGGACACGAGAAGCAACAATTTCTTTACCATTTTCAGTATAGAAAAGTTGATTCATTTCCCCTGTCATTATTGGTAAAATGTCGATCACATACTTTAATTTTTCTTCATGGGCGATAAGCATTTTGTCCCTTTCATTCTTTAAGTAAAGAAAACAATTTTCATCTCCTGCTAAGTAACAATGTTTATATTTCTTTCCACTATTGCATGGACATGGATCATTTCTACTAATTGATTGCATATTACAGAAAATTAAGGACTACCTATAATTCCCCTTGATCTCCTGTGATCTTATTGCTGATAACAATAGTTTTCATGCTTATATGGGAATTTATACCTTATAATACAATACGCTATTACTTTCCAAGTAATTAAGAAAATCTTTTATAGTTTTTGGTATAATTACGACATTATATTGCTGTTTTGAATAGTCTATCTGTCTTATTGAATCGGTATATAAACTTGGGGCAACGAAATAACACATTGCATTTTCTGTCTTCTTGCTAAATTTTTCAAGATGTCGCGTAATCGGCCACACCTCCATCATCGTTTGTGTACGCCCTTCAGACATTGTTACCTCCACCAGAATGCCATTGCGATTTTCATAACATTCAATGTCACCAGTATCATTAATTCCTGAGGCAGTGGATGTTGGTAAACCTTCGTCATCTACAGGATAGTTTGCAATTATTCTTATATTTGGGAATTTCGACTTTATCGCCATTGCAGTAAGAAATTCTAATCTTGTAGGGTTGGAAAGGTACTTTAATATCTCGTCCTTTGTTAGTCTCTTATGAGCTAAATTTATCATTTCCTCACGAATTTTTGGCCATGGGTATTCCTTAATCCACTTTTCGAGATAACGATCTTTTTCTTCAATCGTAACTGTCTTAGCGGCAACTGTGATTAAATTTTCATCAATTGTAGAAGCATAATCAAAGTATTCTCGCTCAGTAGCATATTTCTTATAAGTTGAATATGTCTTAAGAATATAACTGACCTTATTTTGTTCGTTTTTGTTTGTATCAATAAATCTTCCACCACCTCTCAGAGAAATAAGACCAGTAAGACGCATCTTTCTTATGTATTCATCTGGATACTCAAGCATGATCGACTTATCCTTCCTGATCGAATCCTTACCTTGCATTATTTCATTTCTACAAATATCACATATTGTTTCCCATGTAGGAGAAAAACCAAATTCCGTACGTAACCTCTTAATTCTCTGGTACAGTTTCTCAGAATTATTATCCTTCCAATAAATAAAGAGCGGTAATTCTAGTTTAGAAATACCGGTAGCATTAAAATCTTTGTCGGCATTAATTTTTTGAATAACTTCCAGTAAAAGAATAAGAGGAACGTTGTCATTCAATACTTTGACAAACGGATTCTCTCTTTGATATTTTGCAAGTGCGTGTAAGAAAGCTTGTTGTTCGAACTCGGGATGTGTATCGTCAAGTAGGATAAAATTGTCTTGAATTTTTATCTCAACAGACTTAGCAAGTTTTGATCCAATCTCCGAAAATTCAATTTTTTCTCCAATTTTATAGAAGACAAAACCAAATTCCTTTGCAAGATCAAACATGGTAGCAAAACGTGACGGCCAACCACGATCGAAGCCCGCTTCCTTATGCTTCTGCGGATTTTTATAAAGCAAAACCGATATTTCAGCATCATCAAGAAGTCTGATACCTATGGGTGAATTATCGCTAATTCTTTTAGAACCCCATTTCTTCTCAATTTCAGGTGAAACAGCTCTGGTTGGTCGGTATAGACCGTATCTAATGAGCTCACCCATTATCTGTTCAGAAAGCTGATTCGTTAATTCCCTATCATTAAATTTATACAGAACATTCAAAAGCGCCTTAAGACGACTTGGGTTTCTAAGGGTCGTTGTGAAAAGTAATGGCTTGTATCCGCTTTCTCTTGATGCAGGCATATGTTTAATAATTTATGATCAAAACTTCATCTATCTTTTTCTTGGTATTGTTGTGGTAGCTTATGTAATTACTATCTATTCGGATTACCTTATAATCCTTCATCCAGGCTATCAGCTTTTTGTTTTTTCTGCCATTGTAGGCAGTTATGTTAGAAAGAGCGAATCTAATACCCTTCTTATTAAGGTTGCTTAAAATTTCTAGAAGTTCTGCCTCCTGTCTGTCACTCCAGAGCTTATTATACTCACTCGCTGATATTAGATAGGGCGGATCGATGTATACAAAATCATTCTTCTTAAGTTTAAGACCGGTGATAAACTTTTTGAAATCCTGACTATAAAATTTGATACTCTTTCCCTTAACTACAACAAAATAATCGCGTAAAGACTTAAGCACGTTTTGATTTAGATCTACGTTTCCAACTGGAATATTAAACTCCCCAAGCCTATTAAAGCGCAACATTCTGTTAAAACCATATATAAGAAGTAGATATAAAATTAGCGGGTTCTTCTTCTTACTATTGTTGTAATCAGATTTAAGTAACCCATATCCCTTGCGATTATACTCAGCATAATATGTTTTTACCCACTGTTTCTTTAAAGACAAAGGGACGACATTTTCAAATACTGACCGTGAGAGGTTATAGTGCTCTGCTATTTTTTTAATACGTTTGAGCAACACATTTTCCTTTGCAGATTGACTAACTAGAAACTTATGTAGAGCAATTACATTACTATCAATATCGTTCAAAATATAGCGTTTTGCTTCCACATTCATAAAAACACTTCCACCTCCAAGAAATGGCTCAACAAAAGTCTCTATATTTGCAGGAAAGTATTCCTTAATTCTTCCAATAAGTTTATATTTGTCACCAACATAAAAGAACGGCGATCGCTTAAAGGAGGCTTCTGACTTCATTTTACTTTGGTAATAAAGAGTAACTCTTGGTGATCATCAAAATTAGTGTTCCCAGCGTTAAAAAATTGATGACTTTTTCTAAATATTTTTGTCTTTCCTTTCGCGCCTAAGATTCTCTCAATGTCAGATAATTTAATCTTATTTTTAGATGAACTACTCTTAGAATTATAGGTATTGTTATAAGATACAACAATATATTTTGCATCTATATTTTTAATTAGGTCTTCAAAAATTACAGGAGCTTTAATTTTGCAATACTCACTCATATTTTCTGTGGGTCGTTTTAAAGCAACACCAGTTAATTTAGGGTTGTCCCATAGAGCAAGAGTTTCAAGAACATGATAAAACCTACTATATTGTCGAGAGTTGTAAGGTGGATCAATATACACAATATCAGCTTTTATCTTACGAACTAGAGTGTTTGCATCCTCTTGATGTATTAATACCTTACCTGCTTTAATCAGAGGCTCGATAACTCTAAAAATGAATTTCTTGTCAGCAACAATCTTGCTAAAGAAAGCATCATAATGTCCCACAGTATTAGCAATCTTGTCAGCAGAATAAAGAAGTGATGTTAGGAGTATGTAATATTCCTTATCACTTAATTGACTACGACGCCTTTTTAAATCTTCACGTATAAATCCAATTAGTTTTGCGGATGAGACGGTAAAGTACTTGCCTCCATAGTTTTTTGAAAAAAAATTAGCCTTAACTTTATTTGGAGTGATTGAATTGTAATAACCAACTAAGTTAAGAACCTTTGTTCGGTCATATTTTTCTTGTGAAAAAAAACCTTTGTAAGCAACAAAATTAGAATGTAAGAGATCGTTTAAGATAATCTCTTTATAAAAACTCGCTGCTCTTGCAGATACTACACCAGTGCCAGCAAATATATCTGCAAAACTTTTACCAGAACATTCTTTTTCGATTAGATTAAAAATCCAATCTAAAAGCTTTGCTTTACCACCTATATATCTTCTGTTACTAATGTCTATTGCTGGAAGTGCTAGTACCTTATTTATATCAAAGGCTGGTAGATCTCTATTTTTGATGAATGATACTTTTTTCAGAGAGACCCTATTCATTGGGTCTATTATACCATTAACAATCGCTTGTTTATCCCCTATTTAATGCTGCAGAATCGGGCTTGAAATATCCCTATAAGGATATACACTTAATTTGGTAGTCCTTTGAGTTACTGGTGGGAACTTGTCTGGAGCTGTTGCTATCCTTTAAGGGATCAGGTCACCTTTTCCCTCCCCTCTTTAGAATTTGTCGATTGATGAATTTTAGAGAGGGGTGAGGAAGGTCGACCCCCTTAGATTACTAGCATTAATTACACGGCAAACATGGCTTACTACAAAACAGGTCAGGTCGCTCCGCGCTCTGGTCTTTATCGAGTTGTCGGTCAAGGAAGTTATGAAATCACTCTCGTAAGAGGCGATAGAATTCCTCCTTATCGACGACAATCAGCCCTGTATGTTTTGGTTGATAAAACCATTCATAGAGGATTGATTTAGTTATAGTTTTGATTAGCGTAAATGCGAAAAAGCGTTAATCATTTGTCCCACCAGGAACTTAGCGGACTACATAGTTTGTGTTCATATCAAATTTTAAGGTACTTTTTATCCTTATTTCTTAGGTAAATGTCGCACAATGGGGCTTGTGCGGATCAATCTATTGACAATATATTTATTCATGCTATACTGCGGTAGCTCTAGATCGGGTTAGCGGGTCTATGGGCACATTGCGGCAGTGGGCTTAGCCTTCGTCGCGGAAATGACAGCTGACTCTTCGTAAAGGACTCTCGGGCTAATACGAAGGAATCTCCCGAGACACCGCGTCACTAAGGAAACCGGTTTCCGACGGGGTAAACGTACCGGAATTGAAAACATACAGATAAATAGCATAAGCATGCTCGATACTGCTCCAGTTGGCGAGCGATCCCTGATTGCTTGCATTTCTGATGCCCTTATCGTCCCGCAAACTTTGCGAGAGTTATACGGCCGAAATCACAAAGAGAGGTGCCACGCATGGCACTAAATCTGTACGGAGTTGAAACCGACCAACAACGGATGACTAGGGACTTTGGTCCCTGGCGATCGACAAGCTGCAGTACTCTTCCAAGGGTGCTGCAGCTCTTTCGTTTATAAGTACAAGTAACCATCCCTATTTTATATTGACAAATGAGGATATTATGAGAGTCTAGGGCAAGAAAGGAGTTTTACATGATTACGAATCAGTCCACAACAGCAATCTTCTTTATTTTTTCATTCACCCATTGCAAAATATTGGTCAATAAGATAGAAATACAATTTGCAAAAAAATTGCTGGAAGCAGCAGGTGTTGAAATTGTCGAAGAAAACTCAAAACAAGACTACCATGAAGCCTTTATAGCATTTGGCATCAAACCAAGTTAATTGCTTGGTTTTTTATTTGACAAATACAATATAAAGTATTATCGTAATGATAGACAGCAAACAATCAAAACGAAAGGAAAAACCTTGTCACCACTTCCCCTCCTTACTTTTGGGTGTGTTGGATTCTCCAATGCTCTCAAAAAAATTGGCTTTACTGCCCTACCAGCTCTACAAATCGCCACTCGGCGTCTTCGTCCTGAAGTAAGAGCCAATCTACTCCATGTCGTGAGCGATCGAACAGGCCAGGATTTTCGTCCAAAAGCATGGCGTTTTGTCTTTCGGGATAAAACTACGAGCAGCGGTTGCCGTGTCGTCACGGTCGCGGAAAACGCCTCGTCTGAACACCCTGATATCGTTGAAGCATTCGAATCGATGGATTTGAGAAATATCTCGAAGAACGAGATCATTCCTCAAAATCAATTAACTGTCGACTCAGATGCCGCTCTCAAAATAGCCAGCACCAGCAGTGAGTCTTGTTTGAACTTCGCGGATTCAGCAGAATACCAGTTAGTCAAATCTGCCCCGAGAAGGAAGCCTTTTTGGAAGATCTACTTCTACAGCACCAACAAGGTCTTGACCTTTTTGGAAATCGAAGACGAAGAGAAAAATTAACACTCTTCGTTCTCACACACCCATCCTCATGGAGAGGATGGGTTTTTATTTGACTTCCCTATTCAAATCCTTAGACTGACTGGCAGACACTTAACCAAAGGATTCTAAATGAAGCCAATTGTTCTTATACAACCAGGTGACCATCGAACGGTGGTCATTTCACCCTTACACCTGAATTCCCACACGGAAGGAAGCTGGAATGTCCTGTCGCATACCATTGCTGACGCGTGCATTCAGGTAATCGATGGGGAGTCTGAATTATCCATCGAGAACATTCTTCTGCTCGTGAAAGAGCATCCTGAATGGAAATGCCAAGCAGTTGAAGGCATCTCGGTTCCGACGTGGAATCTGGTGGAATAACACAGCTCAAAAAGGAGACATCATGATCCATGCAGAAACTCTCACACGAACCCCTGAAGAGGTGCGTGTCGAAGAAAAGTTCAAAAGAGCTGGGCATCGAAACCCAGCGGAACATCCCAGATGTGACCACTCCCAGTACAACAGTACCGAGCACGGCCACTACTGTCCCTGTGGCACTGCCATGTGGGATGCGGGAGATTAGACTCTCCAGCCAAGCTCCTGCTTCAACGTAGAGGGCTTTTTTATTTGACAATTACAATTAATAGTTGTAATTTAATTTCAGAACCCACAACAAAAGGACACTTCATGCTCGTTGCAAACTTCTCAAAGAAAGTTACACATGTTGCCGTAAGTACTGTGGCAACCAAAAACAAAACACCAGTACACAAAGGTCTCATATTTATTCCTTCAGAGGTCTTCGGCAAGATCAACGAAACGGCCGAAGATTACTTCTCGGAATTCTTTCTTCCTGGCCAATACAAGTTAGTCTGTTTGACCACCGAGATGGGACCAGGAGAGTTAGGGAGGGTCTTCCAAAAACGTTTCGGTACTGAATGTAATATGTGGATCGGCGGGATACTAGCCCCATTCACAATCAAGTCGACCGACATCGAGCATTTCTGGAAGGAGCTTACTCAAAATCCCAAACAGTTTCTCAAGTCAAAGGAGAAACGGATCTATTCTCGCTTCCCCATTCGTGGCGTTGCAGTCAAAGTCTGACCGTGACCACCGCGATCGTTATCGCGCATACCTCTGGTGTGTGCGATTTTTATTTGACACTCCCCACAAAATCCTTAGTATTCGGGAAAGAAAGGAGGTGACTAATGAAAATCATCTTCCCAAATACGTACTACAATTACATCGACTTTAAAATATATGAGAATCTAGGTGATGGACCTGTGTTTTACCTTGCAGGTCCAATTCCCGGTGGTGAGCTTTGGCAGATCAAGGCTTGTGAGATTTTAAAGGGATTGATGCCCACTAACCGTTTTGTGATCGTTAGCCCATGCCGCTTTCCTCAGAGCGAGACCTTCCATTATTACGGAGTTTCTAATAACGAACAGAGATTTGCCGACCAGCTTGAGTGGGAACAATACTATCTCAATCTCGCCGCAACCAAAGGGTGTGTCATTTTCTGGTTACCACGAGAAAGTGATAAGCACCCAAGAAACGATGGTCGTCCCTATGCCATGATGACTCGTGATGAACTCGGTGTGTGGCGAGAAAAACTCCGTCAGAATCCAAGACTCCATGTCGTCATGGGCGGAGAGGAGGGATTCCCTGGATTACCTGAACTCGAAAGATACAACGAACTCTTTCTTAGCCCTTACACTGTTCAGATGTGCAGGACTCTTGAAGAGACCATTCGTGAAGCAATGATGTCTTTCCATCGCACCTAAACTTCGGTTTGGGTGTTTTTATTTCATGTACATGTGAACGTGCTGAGCATTACAGAGGATTAACCACTATACATTGTCGAACGTCGTCCCAGATGTGGAGCACCTAGAATATTTGACTAATCTCTTGAAGAATTGTAATGTGCGGGAGTAACCTCAGTTAAATCAACGAAAGGATAGAACATTGAAGACAAGCAACCTGAATATATCTCTGCTCCCGGAAAACGAGCGCGAGAAAATACAAACATTCGACAAGTTCGAGAATACTGGGCTCTATGGTCAGTTTCCACACCACGCCCTGACCTATCAGCATTGGAAGGGTTCGCTCGCGGATCTTTTCAAGGAGTCCGAAAATAACGTAGTGACCATCCTTGACGCAGATGAGTTCAAGGGCTTTCGGAGGTATTCCGAGGGGCCATGCTGCTGCGTCCGCGCAGCTGCCAGCCTCGACCTCCTGATCAGCGGGAAAATTGGGCTGACGCAATGCACCGTCATCTGGTCGATTCAGCAGCACAACATCAATCATCACCTCATGCTTGTGCTCATCAATCGGAAGCTCAAGCTCTGTACCGCTGAGTACGCCCATCAGAACGAGTATATGGCAACCGGCGTGCATTGGTATCGGATCCTCAGCGATCTCCAGGTGTCCGAGGTGGACAGCTACCGATTCCATCAGGTGCTTACGGTTCTCTCGAATCCGAAGTCAGCCTGGGAATACTTGCGTGCCCGCGTTCATTCGATCGAGACTAGCTATCGCGGCTAGCAGTATCTAACAACAAGACCGAAAACTCGTCAGAGTGAGTAGGTCTTTTTTATTTGCTTACAACAGGGCAAGTTCCCTGTCTTAATACCTATAGAGATGTACTGCTATATACATCGCGAGCATACCAAGGGCAAAGCCTCCACATACCGTTACAACGTCATGAAAGGGTGTCCAAATAACCCCAAACCATGAGAGTGTGAGTATAATTGCCCACACAATAACAACTCCTATTACATACTGAATAAGTGGTGGTTTCATGCACATATCTTAGCATGAAAATTTTTATTTGACTTCCCTGCTCAAATCCTTAGTATTCGATTCAGAACCATTTACCCAAGGAAGAACCTATGAAATGTGAAATCTGTGACGATCCTGACCCGCGATTGCTGATGATTCTGCCTATCCCCCAATCAGATGGAAGATTGAACACCATGGCCTGTAAAAACTGCGCTGAGAATTCGAGCACCTTCTGCAAGCGGCACAATATGCTGCATCAGGGATTCGTTGACGGATCCACCGCATGCCTCATCTGCGTTAACGAGCTCGCGCAAGAAAACGAGTCTCGGGCAGGAAACATCCTCCACTGTCTTTCCGAGGCACTGTCAAAAGATCAGTTTGAAGATCTCAGCCAAGCTGCCGAGGACAGTAGCCTGACTACTGGCGACCCCAGGGAGGTCTCGGTCTTACGATTCATCGTCTGCAAGGCGGTACGAAAAGGTCGTACGATCGATGATGTCATCGGTCAACTTACTGCCGACAAATCTGCGCGCTTTATTCTCTGGTAACAAGAGGAACGCCGTTCAACATCACGTTGAGCGGTTTTTTATTTGTATCTACATCTCTCCTAAAACTTGACAAACAAAGTTAATATGGTACTTTGTTATAAGAAAGGAGGTCTAAAGATGAAAGAGGTTATCTATCTCATCAGAACCATTCGCAACTTAAGAGTATACCAGCATGAGCTCACAAATTGGCTACGTGAGTTTTACCCCCAAAATGTCTGGGAGCGGATTGAGTACAGAAAGCTACAACGCATTGTGGCTCAAGTAAACAATGCCGCGAACGATTTGCAATTCAAGCTTTTTCATTTGGCAAAAGGAACCTAAGATGTCTCCTACCCACTTTCACCAGTGGGTTTTTTATTTGACTTCCCTACTTAAACTATTACTATTCAAAATAGAAAGGAGGGACTATGAGTCCAATAAAGGAAATTGCTTCCAGAATAAAAAGATACCGCCATCGCGCTTTCCCAAAGCTTGTCTCTAAAGTTAAGTACTTTAGTGATTTAGAAAAAACAGAAAACCTAGATATATTCTTATCTCATATTCAGAGATACGTTGGAGTGTTTCAGGTACGGCCGCTTTTTCAGCAGGGTTCTATCTGGTTCATAGAACCAACTCCAGAACCTAATTTGTTTTACCCAGACCGCCTTATATGGCTTGCAATCCGCTGTTTGGAGACGTTTGAGGAACATCTTGCGAAAGGGATTATTCTAGAAACAGCTGAAACCCTTTTTCACGAACTGATCCATGTCGACTTGTACTCAAGGGGAATAACGAATAGCTATGATCATGATGAAGATCTGATTGAATCAACATGCATAATCTTGGCAAAAAAGTTTCCTGAGATTGTAAATGTTTTTGAGCAAGCCTTTGATTGTGATCTCACTCCCGTCAAGAATGGAAAACATATTCAGCTTAGAAAGGGTCAGTATACTCACCCGTCATTTTCTGTACGTCCCGTTACGTTTGAACAAGACCTAAAACTCATTTGAGAAAGTAGGTCTTTTTTATTTTATCCCCCTTTGATATACTTGTACCAATGACCTCAGGTGATAAAAAGGCGTTACTAATCCTCCTTGTAGTTTGTATCCTATCGGCGGTCTACTGGCACCTTTTTCTATAATCTAGTGATTTGCTATGTACGCTCTTGTGATTGGTCCAAAATATCCTGAAGCGGGAGTGATACCCACTGCTGTTTGGAATTTAATTAAAGCTGCTTTAGTAGCGTGACCAAAATATTGAGTCTCTTGTCCACTTGAGCCTGGGCCAGTAGTGGCGACCGTAAAGCCTTTAGTATTGAGATATTGTTGGAGTGCCAATACACCTATTCCTGTCATGCCAAGAGAAAGATTGGAATTGAAGATGCTAATCGGAGCAATCGGATGAGCAGGAGAAACAAAACTTATTGTTGGGCTTGCTGTAGCAGTAAACTGATTATTAGGCGCTGATGATATGCTTGTTGTTGAAGTAGTTTGACCACTGATTATAATTCCATACTTTGCTGCGGTGGCCGGAGAGATAAGACCCATGGCGATCATCTGAGAAAGAGAATATTGTTGACCACCACCCGCGTTTGCGGCAACAGGAGCCGCTGGCCATGCAAATGGACCTATATTAAGAATATTAGATGTATTATCTGCTCCGTCTATAAGATCAACCGGACATTCATAGGTAGTTCCTCGCGAGTAATTGCTGATCTGAATAGAGCTAGTAGCTCCATTCGACACTTGAGATGCAAGAACTTGAGGTCCACTCGTACACGGCGCCCCTACATGCAAAGCTTCTTGTTCGCTGGTAGGAAACGAAGCCAAATAGCTATAGGTAAGGCTACTCCCACTTACTGTTGATGCTACTGGTATTAGTTGAGTGAGTACGGCAGGAACTGTGTTGACGTCAATGACGTAATCAGTATTAGGTTCGCCGTCCGCGTATACTTTTGAGCCTACCGTGACAATACCCTGCGTGGGTTCACCAACAGGAATCGCCGCGACTGCGTTTCCATTCGCAGAGTCTATGGAATATACACTATCACCTTGGGCATTGCTTGCGTATACTTTCGTGCCGTATGTTGTTAAAAATTCAGGACTTTGACCCACGGCTACTGTTGAGACTGCATTACCATTTTGCGTGTCGATGACGGTGACTTGCCCACTTGTATAGTCGGCTACGTAAACTTTGCCGGAAAGATACACTAGAGAGCGAGGAGCGCTGCCAGTCGCTACAGTCGAGGTTGCGTTTCCATTCGCGGTATCAATAATTGTCACCGTACTGCTTCCCTGGTTCGCTGTGTAGAGCTTCGTACCGAAGGCGAAGATAGAGCTCGGGCCAGCTGAACCGAGGGTGATCGTCGAAGTCGCGTTCCCGTTTGCGGTGTCGATGGAAGTGACCGTATTGTCAATAAAATTTGCCACGTACACCTTCGTGCCTATGGCCGCGATACTGGACGGAAAGTTTCCCACCGTGATAGAGGAGGTCGCGCCACCCTGGGTATTGTAGCTAGTAACCGTGTTTCCTGAATTGTTACAGACGTAGAGTGTAGTTCCCAATGCCCCAAAACAACCCATGCTCGACCCCAAGAGAAGCGATGACGTCGCATAGTTGTTCGTGGGGTCGATCACCACGATCCTATTCGGGCCTCCCACAATGCTATATATCTTTGAGCCAAGGGCAAAAAGCGCCCCCGGTGATCCACCGACACCAATCGACGTGACCGCATTGTTATTGCTCGTATCGATGGCACTGACGGTGTTATCTATAACGTTTGATGTATACACCATCGTACCAGTGGCGATTGACTCTATAGGGTTTGACCCAATAGTTACTGTGGTGAGAAGAGCGTCAGCGTGAACTTGTGAAGGTGATAGTACGATTCCAAAGAATAAGACAAAAGTAATAAATAAATATCGGCGCATTAAAATTGGTTAGCTCTTACTAATATGACTGCCATTGTCTCATGCATAAATTATTTCTCCAAGGTTCTCGATTTATTTTATAATTTGATTTTTGTACGTTTGCTCGAATAGTACAGTTACTTATGGTATTTTCGTAATAATTATGTTCTAATATCGTCATCAACATTACGGTTACTAGAAAACCATAAAAACTGATATCTGACCAAATACTGGCTATTATACGTTCGTAACTATACCTATGAATATTCTGAAAAAATTCTGGACCTGGGTAGCGCGCCTTCCCCGTCGTTATAGCATTGCTGGTGTTGTAGCTATTATTGTGATTATTGCCGTTGGCGTGCATTTTGCCACGCGACCTGCAGCTGTACCTACAGTACCACCGACTATTCCCCATGTTTCGGTTGCAACTATAGCGAACCTCTCTTCGGATACCAGTCCACTGTCGCTTGTAGGTACTGTAACTTCTCTCAATCAGGCAACTATACTATCGCAGACCTCAGGACAGATCGTGAGCCTCAATGTGAGTATTGGGGACCAAGTAGGCGTAGGCGAGGCCATAGGACAATTTGACGACACCAGTCAAAACGCGGCAGTTCTACAAGCCCAAGGCCTCTACGACCAAGCGTTGGCGGGACAGAGTTCAGTATCACCTGTGGATGCAGGAACTGCCGCAATGAATGCGTATGTGAGTGCGTACGGTACCCTCAACACTGCACTTACGGCAGATGTGGATACGTTTTTCGGGCCCCCGACACCTCTCGGCCCTCAATTCCTCATCAGCTCCCCTACAGAACCGTACGGAAGTATATCTGAGGAGCGTGAAAATATTACCTATGAGATGAATGACTATCAGTTAGCGACTACAAACGGAACAACGACTGATCCTGTAACTCTTCTCAATGAAGCAACTACAATTGCACAAAATATTTTAAATTTGATCAACGAGATTTCACCTATTGCTCTCGCTCAGAATTCATTTGCGACAGCTGCCCAGATCACTGCGCTCAACACCGCACATGCAACTGTTACCGGAGTCATTTCTACTCTTGCAGCAGCTATACAGACATATCAATCACAGAGTGTAAGCGACACGGCAGGTTCCAGTGCCGATGTGACAGCAGCACTCGGTGGCCTTGAGATTGCTCAAGCAAGCCTTGAGAAGACCGTGATCACCTCACCTATATCAGGCACTATTGTCAGTCTACCTGTAAGCGACGGTGACTACTTATCACTTGGTGCGACGGTGGCTGTGGTCTCGAATCCTAATGCGCTTGAAATAGATACGTACGTCACTCCTGACGATGCGCAGACTATAAGCGTCGGCGCAATCGCTACTATAAACAATGATGCGACAGGCACGGTGCTTTCCATCGCACCAGCGCTTGACCCTACGACCAATATGATACCGGTCAAGATTGGTCTCACCAGTGGAGGAAGCGACATCACAGATGGAGATACGGTTTCTGTGTCTATAGCGCAGTCACCGATAACGGCTACGACTGCGGGGAGTCCTATCGTCATTCCTATCAATGCTGTCCAGGTGACTCCTAGTGGCCCTGTTGTGTTCACGGTGAGCTCAAGCACGCTTGCTACCATACCTGTTACCCTCGGTACGATCTTCGGGGACAGTATCACTATTCTCTCTGGAGTCACCCCTGAAATGGAGATAGTCACGGATACCCGGGGGTTATCAGAAGGAGAGGCCGTTATAGTTAATAACAACTAATACATGCTCTGGCTCTGGAACTTTTTCCTTGAACGACGACAGTTAAGCTACGTCCTCATCGCAATTCTCGTCATCGCGGGTACCTTTTCTCTTGTAGAAATCCCAAAGGAAAACACCCCATCAATTGACATACCAGAAGGCATAGTGACTACCACTCTTCCTGGGGCGTCAGCGGAAGACATGGAAACACTTGTCACCGACAAGCTCGAGGCTCAGATCTCGGGGATCGACAACATCGACACCATAACCTCAAATTCAAGTGACGGCGTCTCCGAGATTGATGTGGAATTTACCTCGAACGCCAATACAGATGAGTCTATCCAGGACTTGCGAGATGCGGTGTCATTAGTGACTCCTAAGCTTCCCGCAGACATTACTACAGCACCAGTGGTGACGAAGGTTAATTTTAGCGACCAACCCATCTTGGTAGTGTCGGTCTCGGGGAATGTTTCGCCGACAGAGTTCTCGACGATAGGTCAGACTGTTTCCAACGATCTCAGTAATATTACGGGCGTCTCTGAAGTTGATGTCGCTGGCGTCCCGGACCCAGAGGTCGATGTTGTGGTAAACAAAGACAGTTTAAATGAGTATGGGTTGAGCCTTGTCGATGTTATCTCGGCAATAGCTGCCTCGAACTCAGCATCTCCTGCGGGCAGCATCTCTTCGGATAATACGAATTATAACGTCAATTTTGAAGGTGGAATCACTGATCCAAGCCAGATCCAAGACTTGGCTATTGGATCAAAGAACGGCGCTCCGATCTACCTGCGTGACATTGCTATTGTCTCAAACGGGCTCGCTCCAGCGACAACCTATTCGCGAATCTCTCTTAATGGGAAACCTAGCAACAACGCAATCACTTTCACTGTGTATGAACAATCTGATGCGAGTATTCAGGGAGTTGCGAACGCCGTAAGAGCAGAAGTTGCAAGTCTCCAAAATACGACGCTTGCGGGTCTCAACATATTTATCTCACCGTCGACAGATCAAGGGGTTCAGGTTGGTAAGCAATTGGGCGGCTTGGCCAATACTGGTCTCATTACTGTTGTATTGGTCATCATCGTACTTCTCGTGACCATCGGCTGGCGTGAGGCACTCGTCGCTGGCTTGGCTATTCCCCTTTCATTTCTCATTGCCTTTATCGGACTTTATATCACTGGAAATACCCTCAACTTCATCAGTCTTTTTGCTTTGATTCTGGCGGTTGGTATCCTGGTGGACTCAGGTATCGTGGTGACCGAAGCTATAGACGTGCGTACGAAAATTTTTGGTAAGCCCATGAAAGCTGCCCACGTTGCGCTCGAAGACTATGCGTGGCCCCTTATTGCAGGGACTATGGCTACCGTCGCAGTCTTCACGCCTCTCTTTTTCTTGTCTGGCATCATCGGGCTATTTATTGCTGGCATTCCCTATACGCTTATCTTCGTTCTTGTTGCATCTATTTTTGTTGCTCTCGGTATCGTGCCCTTAATCGCGGTCTTATTCACGACGAAAAGTGAGAGCTGGCTTACACATGTCCAAGAAAAATATACCAAGATCATAACCACATGGTATACCAAAAACCTACGGCTCCTTCTTGAGAAGAGGAGATACCAGAATGTGTTCATTTTTGGCCTCATCACGCTTTTGATCATTGCGATCGCGTTGCCAATAGTGGGTGTGATCCCGGTATCGTTCTTCCCGCAGAGTAATGAGGATTACGTCTACATAAACATACAAAAGCCAGAAGGGACCACTCTTGCCGCGACCAATCTTGCAGCAGAGGAAGTGGAACAGCTTCTGTATAGCGATCCGAACATATCATCCTTCCAGACTACAGTGGGGCAAAGCTCAGTGCTGACTGGAAGTGCATCTTCGGGTAGCAACCAGGCAAACATTACGGTAAACCTTCTACCAGGGCATACGATGACCAGTACTCAGGTGGCAAGTGAGCTTGAACAGAGGCTCTCAGTTATCACTGATGCGACCGTTCAAGTACTTCAGGCGAATAATAGCCCGAGTGCTGGTGCGCCGATACAGATCCAATTTGAAGGGAGTAATCTCAACGATCTCATCACTGCCGCAAACAATGGCTTGCAGCTCCTATCGACTATTCCCCACGCCACTAATATCACCTCGACGACACAAAATAATGGTAACGAATTTGATCTCACTATTGATCAGGCTAAGGCTACCGCTCTCGGATTGAATACGGCGCTTGTCGGTGAGACGTTGCATGCAGCGATCAATGGGACGATTGCAACCACTATCCCTGAACCTAACCAGGACATCGATGTGGTGGTTAAACTAAATCTCAATCCAAATTATACAGATCCTTCAGACACCTCAGAGACCACAATAGATACAATTGAGAACCTCTCGATAGAAAGCCCGACTGGTGGAACGGTTTTGCTTGGCTCGGTTCTGACTGACTCGCTTGGACAAAGCAATGCAACTATATCCCATCTCAATAAAAATCGTATTGAGACGGTCTCAGCATATCCAGACGCCAAGAGCACCACGGACGCTATCGTTGGACAATTCCAGAAGCAGATTGGTTCACTCAACCTTCCTTCGGACGTGAGTGTATCCTACGGAGGCGAGACACAAGACATTAATCAATCGTTTAGCCAAATGTTCGTGGCAATCATTGCTGGAATTGTCTTGATGTTCGTCATTCTCATCATATCCTTTGGTTCGATTCGCTATAGTCTGTATCTTTTATCGATTGTTCCTCTTTCTCTTATAGGCGTCCTTGGGGGGCTTGCAGTCACTGGACAAGCACTCTCGTTTACGTCGCTCCTCGGAGTCATAGGACTTGGTGGGGTGATTATAAATCACGCTATCATCCTAATGGATTCAATGATTAAGCATCTACGTGCACAGTCAGATAGGCCTATTATGGATATTGTCCTTGAATCTGCATCTTCCAGATTGAGACCTATCATTCTAACTACGGTGACGACGGCGATCGGCATGATTCCTCTTGCGTTATCAAACCCTACGTGGGGACCGTTCGCATTTACCGTCATGTTTGGGCTCATATTTGCTATCTGCCTCACTCTCGTACTTGTCCCTGTTCTTTTCTACCGAGCTCCTCATGTTAAGCATGAGGAAGAATAGGGTTTTCTTTTTTATTTGACATTCCCCTCCCAATCCTTAGTATTCGGGAAAGAAAGGGATTTTCATGAAAAACATATTGTTAATAGAGGACGACGTTGAATGTTTAAAAGATTGGGAAATACGGTTAACCCGTTTTCTGAATAAGTTTAATCTCAATATCGTCTGCACTACAAGTGTAGGGCAGGCAAAGTTAGTTTTCCCCACAGAAAAATGGGACGCGATCGTGTTCGACGGATGTATTGGTGGAAACGATTTCAACAGTCCTGATCTCATTCGAGAGATGCGGAAGACGGCGACATGTCCGATGATCGCAGCCTCGAGCAATCCAGACTTAATACCCCACATGCGGGAAGCTGGCTGTGATTACGAGGTCGAAAAGAAAGTATTTGTACCTCAACGGGTTGCCCGAATTTTAAATCCATTCGCTAATCCATAAGCCACATCACACGAGATGTTGGCTTTTTATTTATCCTTAATTCAATTATTCCTAATTGGAGCAAAACTTTACTTAGACATGCTTCTTCCTTTCGCGATTCTTTTTTGGGACTCCTTTGTTTCTGCAGCTCTTATTTTAAGCATCTCTTTGTTGGCGTCCACAGATCGCTTATTTGCTTTTGAGGCATTCCAATTTTTCTTTGAGTTAGACATACCTTAAAGTATACCAGAGTCACTGGTTTTTTATTTGACTTCTTTACTATAGATGCTAGTTTATCAAAAAGGTTCTTAATGAATATAACGAAAAGCAGATCAAAAAAACATTTTAGCATTAGGGTCCACAAACGAAAGAGTCTCGCAATTATAACTATCTATAAAAATGGCAGGAACAGGTCTATTAAAGCGAAACTCTGCTCATTAAAGGACTACGACAAGATAGAAATCATCTACAGCCCAATGCTCTTTCTGTCCCTGTAATCCTTACCCACCCTTACAGGTGGGTTTTTATTAAGTGATTATATTCTTCTTTTTTACTAAAGAATCAATCTTTTCCTTCTCGGTTTATTCTCAATTAAAAATTAACCACTGATCTCGACTTTATCGATTTCATAAATAGATTTAAGAGAATAATGATCAGTAAAATTTATATCATCTCCGTTTGCAATATATGGATCGCGCATGAGGTAATTTCCATTTGAACCGCTTACCAAGACTACAAAATGGGTACCGCCATAAGCGTATATACCGACAATCACTGGGTTACCAGTTGCCAATGTCGCATCAATAGTCGTTTTGGTACGTGTTGCGCTTGTTCCGTCAACTGTAATGGTATCCAGCAAGTATGCCGGATAATACGGGGCAAAGTTATTTGGATTGGCATTAATAGTGGCAGGAGTTACATCGGAGAAGCCATAATGCGTCATGACCATTGCCATTGATGTAAGGAGACATCCGTCGCTTGCAATCCTATACTCTGTTCCATTAAGCGGATCATTGCCCCATGCACTGTCACGCTGGTTATAATAACAACCCCATGCATCACAATTGGTTTGGTCGCTTAACAGTCCTGAGCCTCCCGCATTTTGGGCAAAGGATGAAAAGCTTGTAAGTTGAGCTTGGGCGGCAGTAAGCAATGCTTCATATTTTGACTGTTCATCATCTGTTTCGGCAAGTAAAAGATCCTTTGTTTTTTTTGTTGTCGCAAGTGATGTTTGCTGCGATGTCAGTGATTCTTTTTGTGAGGTAAGGGTATTTTGTTTTTGTTCAACGGCGTTTTGTGAGTTTGCCAGTCCTATTTTTTGTGTTTGGAGTGCATGTACTTGATCTTCAATTGCATCTTGAATTTGTATGTTCGTCATGATGTCAGTTAATGCCTCATCAATACTGTTTGATGATAGTACCTCCTCAAGAAGCGATTGGTTGTCATCTTCCTGAATATTACGAAAATATTTTCCAATTTCTTGCTCGTTCTCTGCGATTGTCTCCTGGGTACTATAGATTTTTGAACCAAGCCCTTGCACCTGTAGTTCCGTAGTATTAATCTGATCTTGCGTAACAGTAATCTCTGTTTCTATTTTTTTGCGTTCTATGTTTAATGTATTAATGGCTGTCTGTAATGTACTTTTATTTGCCCCTACTTTTGTGAGCTCAGATTGGTATCCAGCAATTTCTTGGTTAAGATCTGTAATTTGCTGTTCATTTGCATCAATTTGATTTTGTGGGGTTGTTGTGGCTGTGGTTACTGCGTAGACGGGGGTTTTGAGTACAACAATAATTATTAAAATTGGGATAACATATAGGAGCGTTAAAACTACGCTAGTTTTTCTGATTTCTCTCAGAATTATCTGGCTGTATTTATGATCTTTTCTTCCCACGATAACATCATTTTAGCAGAAAAAGGCGGTTTTTATCGCATGAAAGATATTAGTTACTAAGGTGTCTATATATGTAGAAGGTAAAGCAATTGCCTTCAAACTATTATAATTTAAACTACTATCATGAACATTAAAAAACTATTATCAGGCGCGATTGCTGCGGTTGCAGTTGTATCTGCAATCCCAGCTTTTGCGGCCTCACTACAGGCGAATCTAGGTGTTGCTGCGCAGGCAGAAGTTGGTCCCCAGATAAATATTCAAGGACAGGGAAATGTTTCGGCACAGGGTCAGATCCAAGGTCAAAACCAGAATTATTATAACTATCCTCAGTACCAGAGTGGTCCTAATGGAACTACGACTGAAAATTGGAATCATGGAAACATGGATCTAAACAATATGGTTGTTGGTACGGTAACTGCGGTAAATGGCACCACATTAACTGTTGCTCGAGGAGGATTTAATCTCATGGGGCAGGCTACAAGTTCTGCTTCAGTAACGTATACCGTTGATGCAAGTAATGCGATTGTTCTCAAAGATAATGCAACAAGTTCTATTGCAGACATCTCCGTAAATGACCACGTCATTGTAGAAGGTAATGTAACTGGTAATACTGTCGTTGCTACCACAGTTCGGGATATAGTTGTTCAAAACTATATGGGACGGGTTGGTAATGGAGGAAGCTCGACTCCCCCATTTACTGGTAATGGTGAGCCTATCGTTGCTGGTAAAGTAACGGCTGTGAGCGGGTCAACTCTCACCATAACAAACTCAAGCAACGTAACTTACACTGTTGATGCTACAAATGCGAAGATTGTTGCAGGTATCAATGGGGAGGTAAGTTCACTGGCAAATATTGCTGTTGGTGATACTGTCGTTGTACAGGGTACGGTTAATGGAACAGCCGTTACCGCTTCTACAGTTATTAATCAGACGTCCTCTGTTAATAACAATAACGGGAATGGAACAAGTACCTTCGATAATCAGGATCATGTCTCATTTGTCGCGTCTCTAGGGGGGTTCTTCGGGGGAATTGGTCATTTCTTTCAGCATCTCTTTGGTTTCTAACTCGTGATCTCTTAGCTGTATAAAGAAAATGGAAGGTAAAAAACCTTCCATTTTTTTAATTAACGATTAAACCCCACCATGCAATCTGGCATGGTGGGGCCAATATGAAACCCGACGAAGCGGTGTATTGATTCCGCGGATATACACCATCAGCATCGAGCGTACACACTGTAAGCTTCCTTTACCCTCAGTGCTGCCCGGGACTGTTTACGCGTTGTTGTGCGCGTTATCACGATTGTTATATTTAAGGCGAAGCCTATGGCAACCTTGTGCCTCTCGATAGGTGGAGATACTCAACACCCATCATTGGGTCGTGCATATTACGGTTTTTGATACCGCTGCTTTGGAGGTTGCAGCCTTTATCGCGAAGGGCTTGAATTTTCGTTACCGTCGTAACGTGTCTGTGGGTAAAGTTACTATATTAACTACTCAAGGTCAATTTGACTTGACAATATGTCAAGGTGTGTTATTTTACACCAAACAATCCACAGAAAGGATGTGATGGTCTTTAAAGAACTTGATGAGGAAAGTAAGGAACTTCTCCAAAAAATGTGCGAAGGAATATATCTCAACAGAGAATCTTATGCCCTTGCGGTTGCTCTTCATCGCGGAACTGGTTTTCCGATAATGGGTCTCAAAGAAAAAGCATCTGGGGTTATCCGCCACGCTGCGGTAGAGACTCCCAAGGGGGCACTAATTGATGCTCGCGGATATACCGTAAGACATGATCTATTCGCTCGTCCATTTGGTAATTTATCGGAATGCAACCTTGTTGGAGTTACAGAGGAGGATCTCTTCGCGACGGGACCTATTCATGATGGGTCCATTATCACGGCCTCAAAGATGGCCCAAGCCATATGGCCAGAACTTCCCTGGAATGGAACAACCACGCGTGAAAGGATTCGTACATATCTTGAGGAGATGGAGGCTTTAAGCAAAAAGCATCGTTTCTGGATACGTGCACCAGTCCCTGGATGTCCTCCTCCACTTGCCGAGGCACATGGGAATGAGAGTTACGTTGCTCAACTAACATCGGACGGCATGACATATGTAATTGATCGTAAGTTGGACTAAAAACAACCACCAAATCTTTGGTGGTTTTTTATATTGGTTTTATTTGACTTCCCTGCTCAAATCCTTAGTATTTGGGAAAGAACAAAGAAAGGAAAATAGTTTATGCAACTTCTAGCTCAGATCATTACAACTCTGTTGGCAACAAACGGAGGCCAGATCAAAGAACTGGCCCCAGGAATCTTCACGTACTTTCAGAGCAGACCACAACATAGTGGCCTCTTGAATTTCCAAGTCTGGTGGGACCCTGAACTTTGGCAAATGGGTAAACAAAATCCCCATCCCTGCCATCTTAAACTTGAGTTTGAGTATCTCGATGGCCTCACTTCGGCAAGATCACCTAATTTGGTCTGGTATCTCAAAAATACCATGATCCCTTTAAAGGCAGGCTTGAAGTTCCACAAGGAGTCAAAGAATTTCGAGCTTGTTGGTACACTGACATTCAGTGAAACGAAACCTTGCCTGAACTAGTACCATACTATCACCCAGGAAGTATAACCAAGGTGTCGTTACAGAGCGATACCTTTTTTATTTGACTTTCCCACCTAAACAACTACTATTTATCTCAGATACTTGTTATTCCTGACAAGACCAAAACAATCAGGACAAGGGAGCTGAAAGGCTCATCCGATTATGGCGGAAACTGTACGGAAGGTTAACATCAGTAGGCTATTTGCGCGAATGGCGCCCTTAAAAGCCAAGGCTCAGAAAAAAGGGAAAGATGCCCAGAGAGCAAAGGCTAAACTCGACGCCGCGTGGAACAGATCCCAGAAAAAACTTCGAACGAGTCTGAGAAGGAACGAAGCCACCACTGGCAACCCCCTTCAAGATGAGATCATCATCACTTGGGGAGTAGACAAGAATCTGATCAAAGCTCTTCTTGAATTCAACAAAAGATTCATAGGAGTAAAGGAAATCGAGGTACTGATCGTCTATAAGTACGAGGTCAACATGTATCGGCCAATGATACCCGATGGCCATACTATGATGTCCCACAGACAGAGATGCTTTCTTGGGGTCTTGTCTGGAGAGCGTCTAAGCCTTAGGCATGCTCCAGATTGTGGAGTATCATTCATCATACCCTTTACGAGATATGTCCAGTGGGGTGAAGATCTCGGCATGGTCGACGAAAAGGACATCAAAAGGTACGAGGGTTCACTCACCGTGGAATCCCACATCAGTGAAGACATGTTCGACATCTGGAAAGTAGTGTCAGTACTGATGGGGAAAGAGAAAAATCCTTTGTTCTTCTTTGGAGACGAGGTTGTTAAATCAATCCCCTGCCAGATGATGAATATAGGCGAGCCCCACATCTGGAAAAGAATCAAGAAACTTCTTCACCAGGCGTCGCCTGAAGAAAAAATCAAGGGCGCTGATATCTAGAACCAGACTCTGTTGTACCGAAAGGTGCTGCAGAGTTTTTAATTTCATCTGGTGTTTTTTTCAATAATCAACATTTGATCACATTAGTATATTATTGTACTATCACATAAAAGTTCTTTCACATGAGGTGTAAGAACGTCACTACGTAAGGAGATAGACTATGGATAGCGAACAGACTTTTATCGCCTCAGGCGAAGATGTCCATAGCCTTCCTGGCTATGTGTACGTTGGATTTTCAAGCAACAGCGAAAAAGGTTTGGAACTCTACAAGGATTGGAGAACCCTCAGGATAATCGGTGCCAAGCAGGTGCAAGAGCTACACCAGGGCAGAGGGTTGATTAATCTTGCGGTGAAAAAAGACGAATGGGATCATCCTAAGAAATATGAGGGTGAAGGGATTCCTGACACTCATCCGTTTAGAGCATTGATTAGAACCCAAAAGCATCTTCCAATTCCAGTTCAGAAAAAGGCTACCCCCAAAAAGATTACTTCTAAAGTAGGGGTAAAAGTACTTTCAGCACCGTCTCTAAAGAAGGAGAAACTGCCGCAGACCCCGGCTCAAGCGACAGTCGAAGCAGTCCCTCTGGTAGCAAAAGCTAATCAATCTGAGATAGTCAATGTGCAAAAGATTGTCACAGAGAAGGTGGTTGAGAATCACCCCACGATTACTCTTTATCCAAATTGTGATTCGAAATGTACCATCAAGGTCACTATTGGTGCAGACGGGAAAAGGGTAAAAGTGAACGAGCTGTTTTTCAGATCTTCAGGGAAACATATAGGTGAGCTTAAACCAGGAACCTATGGAGTAGAGCTGTTGATAATCGAGAATAGCAAATATCTCGCATTTGATACTTCTACCGTACCTCTCTCTTTTGTAACATCTCTCGCTGCTCTGGAACAGAGAATGCGACCAGAGGCTGGTTATCAGATAACGATCAAGGGATTAGACAAGGATAAGCTCCCCCAGAAATGAGTGGAGCTTTTTTATTTACCTGTAACTTCCCTACTATAATTTAGAGAGTATCTTGGTCCTTCAGGAGAACCGCTTTTTTCTCCTCGAATTCTTCTTTGTTGATCTCTCCTTTTGCATATCGTTCCCTGAGAATGTCGAGTGCATCCTGTTGCCCCCATCGACGATGATTCATCATACGAAAGCGTCGAGGTCCTCGAATCAAGGAGATGATGACCCAAATGATAACTACCCAAATTACGATCATTAAGATCGTTCCGAAAGGATTGAACCCATAACCTAGATTTCCGTACATAGTGTTGTGTGGTTAATTTAATAAAGCATTTCCCTCATATATGAGGACAGGCCTGAATAAACTTTATTACATAGCATGTTCAATCTAAGTCTCATTCTCAGTCTGGTATAATCCTAAAGTGAAATTGCCCATTACTTCCAGACGTTTCCTAAAATATATTGTTATTGGTGTCACGACCTTTGCCTTTGATCTCTTCTTACTATATGTATTTACCAATTTCTTATTGTGGAATTATATAATTGCTACCGGAGTATCCTTTACGATTGCCATCTCGATAAATTATATTTTTAGTCGCCATTTTGTTTTTCATGGAACTCTAAAATCTGTTGGAGCAGGATATGTTGGTTTCATGAGTATAGCTTGTATAGGTGTGATTATGGCAATGTTCGGAATGTTTATACTAGTTGGAGAATTCCACATATACTACTTGAATTCCAGAATTATCATTGCAGGTATAGTAGGCGTGTGGAATTACTTTATGAACTTCTACGTCAATTTAAAAGTGGATAGGCAATAAATAGTTCAACGCTTTTGCCCCATGTAGACAACACAACCAAGGACGATGGCTGCAACGAGAGGAAAGAGAGCTGTGACAGCGCCAGCTTCAAGGTAAGTGGTTACGCATGCACCAGCAAGAACAATGAAAAGACCTAATGCCGCATAGCTAGAGAGTGTGCGAATCCAGAGACCGATTACACCAGCTATCTCAGCAACCCCGATAAAGTACATAAACCAAAGTGGCAAATGTGCCATGGTAAAACTTGTTTCAGCCTGTGCATTACCAATAAGCTTAGAGATTCCCGATACGATAAAGAGTGCACTTATGAGTACCAGCAAGATATAATATGTAATTTTTTGTGTTTTTGTCATACGATAATTCTATCAGAAGAATTTACTTTTCTATATAAAAAGCAGCTTCGAGGGCGAAGCTGCTATTGTTAGTTGGCCATTGCTCTTGGCTTTACGGTCTTTCTCTTCCCTATCATCCAGGCGTCAACGCAGATTGGGTATTCATTGTTCCGCTTACGGAATACGCTGAATTCTAGATTTAATTTATCCCGACTATGTTTGAGTGCAGTGACCATGGCATGCCCAGACATTCTCCAGAGATTGTGATATTTACCATCGGCGCAGTAAACAGAGCCTTCCTCTGAGACACCCTCCATCTCGCTGATAATCCTGTTTGTCTGTGCACCCCTCGGTTCAACAAGCCAAACATAGCTATCACCGCCTTTTATTGTGTACATAAACCCTCCTTGGTTAGAATGAAACTATCTAGGGATAAACTACATTATATCTCTGCGTATGTCTACGCTACTCATATTCTCCCGCTGCAAAAATAAAAAGCCCCGGTATGGGACTTTTTATTGACCATTAAATTCTATCTTTGATTACTGAATGTTTGTAATTCCTGTACTTGTAGCTGTACCGGTATTACCAGTAACAGTTGTGGTTGAGGTTATTGTGATAGGAGTCTGCGGGCTAGTCGGCTGTTCAGACTGAGTCGGTACGGTCTGAGTTGTTACAGGTGTTGCAGGTGCCGCTGGAGTGGAGGTACTTGATGAGCTATCGACAATCCACCAGATGCAGAGGATTACAATAATAATAACCACCACAGTTATTATTGTTTTTGAAGCGTTTGACATGTAATTTATGGGTTTATTGTTAATTTGATACGACCTGTACTATAGAGACGTTTCTGGAGGGTTTTTATTTCATACTGTGCGTAGATATTGAAGTATCAATAATAAATTGGTATTCCGTGCCAATCAGTGCCACCAATTTTGAATACCATGTTACTTTATTCCATTTTATAGCCATATCCTTATCCAACCTTAGTAGTACAAAATGCACAACGTGTCGCTTTAAGTGGGATCTCACTGAGGCATTCTGGGCACTTTTTTGTGGTTGGATCGGCAGGCTTGTCTTTGCTATGCATTCTCTGAGTCAGTTTATTTATAGGCAGTACAACAAAGAAATAGATGGCAGAGGCATCAATAGCAAATGATATAACCGCATTGATAAAGCTGCCATAGTTGAAGTTACTACCATTAATTGTGAAGCTGAGATTAGAAAAATTCGGAGCGTGGCCAGCAATACCAAGAAGGGGTGTAAGCAAATCTGCCACAAATGCAGTGACTACTGCGGTGAATGCAGCACCGACAACAATACCAACAGCAAGATCGACGACATTGCCTCGTAGAATAAATTGTTTGAATCCGTTAAGCATATAATTAGCTCGTATCTAAAATGATTAATGATGATGCCCGTAGTGCTCTATTACTTGTTCTTCTTTTTTTATTTCTTCCTGTACCTCAGATATTTTAGCACCATTTTTATCTGATCGTATAAGGATATAGCATGCAAGGAGTGTGGTGATCGGTACTGCAAGTACAAGGCCTATTGAGCCGACTACGGTACGAATAATTTCAGTTGCAAAATTATCTTGATTAATGATGATTGAAAAAGGTGAAGGCGACGTGGAGAAAAGGAGTAATATAGGTAACGATACGCCGACGTAGGCGATAGCAAGGGTGTTTACAAGAGCCCCGATGTGTTCCCTACCCATGCGTATAGCCCGCCTATAAATCTTCCAACGCGAAAGATGTGGTGCAACAGTGTGCAGTTCTTCAACAGCGATGGCCTGCCCAATAGCTGCATCGTAGAGTACACCAAGAAGACCGATGAGCATGCCACCGAGAAGAAGTCCTACCAGATCAAGTTTGCCATTAGTATAAATGTTGAGATATGCCGCTTCTTCGTTTTCATACCCAGTCAGATGAGTAAACTCTATTGCGAAGTGTGCCAATAGTCCGGTAATAAGTACTGTGACAATCATGCCGACAACTGCGGCAGATGTAGTCTTTGTAAGGCCGTGGGTGACATATGAACCAACAATAATGATAAGTGATGCCACCCCAATACTCATGAGTATGGGTGAATATCCATGCAGAATTCCAGGGAGAAATACGTATAAAATGAGTGCAAAGCTCCCTATAAGGCTCAGGAGACCGCGTATACCTTGCTTGCCCCCAAATACGACTACAAGTAGGACAAAAAGGCCTACAAAGAACATAAGGGCATTAAGTCGATACGGATCACTGACCGTGTAATAGGTCTGTCCCGTCTCTGCGCTAACAGTTGTTGTCATGTAAAAAAGCTCACCTACTTTAAGCATGACATTGTCATTATCAAAGGTCACCACGTTTCCAACATCTGGGCCTTCAAGAATCTTTACATCAATTGTCTGATCTGGCGTCTGGGTATTTGTACCAGGCACCGTTTCCATTGATTGGCTGTCTATGTTAATTACCTGAGCTTTTACCGTGGTGACTTGATCTTGAGGTAATTGCACAGACGTGCTGCCATTACTGCTATCTATGCTCTGCGCATGGACCAATACAGGTAGAGTAAAAATAGACACGAGAAAGACTGAAAGGACAAACATATTTCGCACGAAAGGCATAGAGGGTAATTTTAACCCTTTAGGCATATTTTGCATACTCCAAAAAACTCCAGGGAATGGTCTTGTATTGTTTTAAAGCGGGATGACTGCAGAACAACTTTTTGAGTAAGTTTTTTTATATCACAACTCTCAAAAGCCTCGATTACCCCGCACGATGTACAGACAATATGATGGTGATGATGGTTAAGCTCGTAGTAGGTTGAATCTTTGTGAAGGTCTACCTTTCTCAAGATCCCACACTTCTCAAAAGAGGTCAGGGTACGGTATATAGTCACGAGATCAATAGACTTTAATTGCGCGTGAATACTCTCTGCATTCATAGGCTGGCATTCAGCCGAAAAAACCGAGAGGATTTTTTCTCTCGGAGTGGTTACTCTAAGACCTTTCTGTTTAAGTTCCTTTTTGATATCAATGGTAGGACTTTTCATGGCTGGATAATATATCAAATGCAACCTGTTTGCAATTGTTTACACAATCATTTTTAAAATAAAATCAGCACGTTTTTCAGGAGACAGTACTGGTACAGGAATGACCTTGTAGCCAAATTTTTTATAAGCTTCCCCTATGGCGTTATGAATTTTAATTTGCATTTTCCTATCTTCTTTTCGATATTCTGCATTTTCATAGAAAGGTAAGAGATCAGGTAAGAATATTTTGTCATACCGGGGTGTGCCGTCTTTTTTACGAGCGGCTTCCACAAGTTTCTTTGGTACAAACACATCTGAGATTTTACAATAGGCGTAGCCATCGATCAGTCCTCTATCAAGAAAAGCCACGGGAGCTTTACATTCTCTCTCAGCCTTGATCTGTCGTATGGCAACAAGTTCTTGGAATCTTTGTACATCCTTCCAGGGTAGAGCGTCACTCTTTTTTAGTTTCTCCTCCTCTATAATAATGCGGGCTGTTTCTGGCACTATAGCGTAGCCCCTTGAGGCGAGGATTTCTATCAAAGTACTTTTCCCTATTCCTGGGCCACCAGCAAGAACATATCGTGTAGACATAGGGTTTGTAGTTTTGAGGGGGATCTTGGTTAGAAGTTTAGTTGACGATAAAGGAAAGCGAATTACTCGTGCCGTTTACATTTCTGACCGATACCGTGTAGGTACCAGGGGTAATGAGGCGTTCAAACATTGGACATGCCATTCCTGCCTGGCAATCCGCTCCGACTGAATCCGGCACAATGAAAGTGAGTATCGTACCATTTTGTGATGCCGTGCTGCTATTTACTGGGCCTCCACCAAAAAGAATAGTATTTGTTTGTAAAAATCCTGTGCCGTATATGGTGACGGTTGCCCCCACGTCTCCTGAGTATGGAGTAAGATATTGAAGAGCTAGGTTTTGCGGAGTTGGTGTAGGTGCGGGTATCGGATTTGGCCCGACAGGGAAAGTTGTAGTGGCTATGACAGGAGGCAGCATTATAGGTGTAGTGGTAGCAGGTTGCTGTGGTCCAAGAAGAGCCTTTTTTGGCTCATTGGCCAAAACCACTCCAAATACACCTACTACACAAAGCACGCAGAGGACGATCACTACATCTCGAAAGAATGTCTGCATCATCTCTTAAGTATACGCTAGATATTCCAATAGTCTCGGCGAGTTATGTGTTTATTTCGATGATGTATAAGATTGGAAAAGGCATTACGTATAAAACCTAGAATAGTATAACGTTGGGCGAATGTTCCTCTTTGCATGCTTCGAAGTTCATATGTGCTCATAGTATTTAATATTTACGTATAACCCCCCTCACAATTGCGGCAACTCGCAACTCTTCTTTCGGATAAATGGGTGCATAGTCTTTATTAGCCGCCTCAAGATAGATTCTCCCTCCCCTATTTCTGAAATATTTCATTGTCCAACCACCATCAATTTCTGCAATGACGATATCGCCATCTTTCGGTGAACCCTTACGCTCGACAATGACCATGTCACCTTCTTTTATACCCTCGTCAATCATAGAATTGCCTTTGACCTCAAGAACAGAGCTT
>Ga0206834_1015_pt1 | contig 26922 bp, 23 predicted proteins | sample Alteio_BWOrgCont_30_FD_152854 | JGI IMG/M metagenome (GOLD analysis project Ga0206834, IMG submission 152854) | Enriched cells from forest soil in Barre Woods Harvard Forest LTER site, Petersham, Massachusetts, United States -... | ecosystem: Environmental > Terrestrial > Soil > Temperate forest >...
GGAGACCTAATCTCGGATTTGTTCGAGGACCGCGAGGGCAATATTTGGGTATCGACAGAGAGCGGTCTGGACCGTTTTCGGGAACTGCCTGTGGTCACATATACGCAGAGCCAAGGCCTGTCCGGCACGCCCAACGGAGCGGTGCTGGCGGCAAAGGACGGCAGCGTCTGGTTCAGCACCAGCGATGGATTGAATTCGATTAAAGACGATCAGCTCACTGCGTACCATGAACACGCCGGTCACGCCGCTCCCGGTGTTCGCGAGATCGCTGGCAGCGGATTGCCGGATCATCAACTGGCGTCGCTCTATCAGGATTTGCGAGGCAGAATCTGGGTTTCTTCGCTAAAGAGCGTCGGCTATCTGGAAAACGACCGGTTCATCCTATCCGCTGTACCCGGAGGGTTTGTCGATGGCTTCGCGGAGGATGCCGCGGGGAAGTTTTGGATTGCGAATCAGAACGATGGTCTCTTCCCTCTGATGCCGGATGGTCAGATCCAGAAGATTCCATGGAGCGCATTGGGGCACTCCGCAGCGGCGGGTGCGATGGCTCTTGATCCGGCACAGCCCGGGTTATGGCTCGGATTCTCCGATGGCGGCATCCTTCGCTATGACGGCCGGTATGACGGCGGGAAGGTTCAAGCCTCCTATTCGGCCTCCGACGGTTTAGCCGCCGGGCGAATCTATCAATTGCAATTCGATACAGACGGGGCATTATGGATTGCCGCCGCCGGCGGGCTCAGCCGTTTGAAAGACGGCCGCTTCGCGACTCTTTCCAGCCGGAATGGCTTGCCCTGTGACAAGGTCCTGTGGATGGTCGAAGATAACGATCATGCCCTGTGGCTGGGCATGCCCTGCGGTCTGACGAAGATCACGGAATCGGATCTGGCGAAGTGGAAGGCTGACGCGCACCACTCGATACAGCCTTTGGTGTTGGACGATGCCGATGGCGCGAGAATGCAAGCCGAAGTCGGTGGGTACACACCGCACGCTTCCAAAGCTCCAGACGGGAAGATTTGGTTTCAGATCGTGGAGGGCATCAGCGTGCTCGACCCGCGGCGCATTACGTCCAACAAGCTGCCTCCGCCGGTCCACATCGAATCGATCGTCGCCGATCATAAGCCAGTTGTGAATCCCCGCTTGCCTGCCCTGACTCGCGATCTGGAGATCGATTACACCGCTCTAAGCCTGGTTGCGCCGGAAAAGAACCAGTTCAAATATAAACTCGAAGGCTATGATCGGGACTGGGTCGATGCCGGCAATCGGCGCGAGGCGTTCTACACCAATTTGTCTCCGCGCAATTATCGCTTCCGCGTGATCGCATCAAACAACAGCGGCGTGTGGAATGAGGAGGGCGCGGCGTTTGAATTTTCGATTGCCCCGGCGTTTTATCAAACCCGCTGGTTCCAGGCAGTCTGCGCCATCGCTCTTCTGGCATTGCTATGGGGATTGTACCGGTACAGGCTTTATCAGCTGGCACGGGAATTCAATGTGCGGCTGGATGAACGAGTCTCAGAGCGCACCCGGCTGGCCCGTGACCTGCACGACACGTTGCTGCAAAGTTTCCAGGGATTGATGCTTCGTCTGCAAGTGGTCGATGACCAGATTCCGCCCGGAAAGTTGAAAGAACAGTTCGAGCAGACGCTGGAACGCGCGGACCAGGCAATTGCGGAGGGCCGCACCGCGGTATATGACCTGCGGTCCTCCACCACCATCACGAATGAACTGGCCGAGGCGGTCAAGACGCTGGGCGACGAACTCGCCGCGGAAGGCTCTGCGCAGTTTCGGTTGGCGGTGGAGGGCGCGTCGCGTGAGCTGCACCCGATCATTCGGGATGAGATTTACCGCATCGCGATCGAGGCGCTACGCAACGCGTTTCATCACGCCAGCGCCCAGCACATCGAAGCGGAGATCTCCTACGGACAGCGTGTCTTTCGCCTGCGCATCCGGGACGATGGAAGGGGCATTCCCAGCGAAATGCTGGAACAGGGCCGCGCCGGCCATTACGGGCTGCGCGGAATGCAGGAGCGAGCCCGGCAAATTGGAGCGAAATTGGAGATTTGGAGTGCGGCTGGAGCCGGCACAGAGATCGACTTGACCCTCGCGGCGCGATCCGCTTACGGCACTCCCGCCGGCCGGTTTCTTTCGAGGTTTTTCCGAAGGAACGCGGGGTAGGCCGCGGTAGAGATCACGGAGTGCAACTATTCCCCCTGGGGCCGGTTCCGCGATACGAAACCGCACAAGCCCCCAATTGATAAGAACTGCGATGTTGTGCGGCTCGACACATAGGTAACAGAACGTACCGGAGACATGGGTTACACTTTTTCCCCTGGAAGGGGGCGGGAGTGGGATGCCATGGAAGGAAAGTTCTGTTATGGACGCACGCATACGATTTGTGATTCGGCACAAGGACGGCGAAAGCATGGCGGCGTTGTGCCGCGAGTTTCAGATCTCGCGCAAGACCGGCTACAAAATCTTCGAGCGTTATGAGGAATGCGGACTGGAGGGGCTCACGGATCGGGCCAGGCGCCCCCATCGATACGCCAACCAACTGCCCGAGCAGATCGAAGCGGCTATCGTATCCGCCAAACGCGAGAAACCGCACTGGGGCGCCCGCAAGATCCGGGAGCGCCTCCTTCGACGACTGCCGAGTGAAGTGAAGGTCCCGGCTCGCAGCACCATTCACGCTATCTTGGATCGTCATGGACTGGTCGCGCGCGCCAAGCGTTCGCGCACCCGAACCGAAGGCACTCCGCTCTCAGAGGGTGCCCGCCCGAACTCGCTGTGGTGTGCCGACTATAAGGGCGAGTTCATGCTCGGAGATCGGCGTTACTGTTATCCGCTCACGGTCACCGATCATGCTTCGCGCTATCTGCTGCTGTGCGAAGCCATGGAATCCAATGCCGAGAAGACCGCGATTACGGCCTTTGAGCGCCTTTTCAAGGAAAAGGGTTTACCCCAGGCGATCCGTTCCGATAACGGTGTACCTTTCGCTTCGCCCAATGGGTTGTTCAATCTGTCCCGGCTCTCGGTCTGGTGGTTGCGGCTCGGCATCAGCATCGAACGGATCCGCCCTGGTCATCCTCAGCAGAACGGCCGTCACGAGCGCATGCACCTGACCTTGAAGAAAGAGGCCACGCGTCCTGCCGGCGCCAATCTGCTGCAACAGCAAGCCAAGTTCGATGCGTTCATCGAGGAGTTCAACAACCAACGACCACACGAAGCGCTCGACATGAAATGTCCGGCGGAGGTCTATTCTTCTTCCTGCCGCCCTTACCAGGGCATTCAGGAACTCCACTATCCCTTCCACGACAAGACGGTCGTCGTCACCAACTGCGGCCGACTGTGTCTGTATCGCAAGAAGATCAACTTAAGCACTTGTTTGGCTGGTCAGGCCGTTGGTATCAAGGAGGTCGACGACGGCATCTGGCTCGTCAGCTTTATGGATTACGATCTCGGTTATATCGATCTGGAGGAAAAAACTCTGCAGCCCCTCAACAATCCCTTCGGGCCAAAAGTGTTACCTATGTCTTAGGTACAAACTGTTACCTATGTGTCCGGGTCGGACATGTTTAGAGTGGTGAGCCGGGCGGGAGTCGAACCCGCGACCACCGCATTAAAAGTGCGATGCTCTACCAACTGAGCTACCGGCCCTAAGTGCTTTGTTATTAACTACTTAACAAGTCGATGTGTAGATGTACCTAGTATCGGGTAGACGTTTGGGTAGACGTTCGGGACCGAAAACAGTACTGCATTCCCTTCCCTACCCTGTGCCATCGTCGTGCCGTGAGCCATCACCATCAGATTGTACCGCAGGCCATCAGCGCCATGACAGGATGACAGGTCAGAACGGCCTACTTTGCGCCGTGCCCTTTCAGCTTCACTAGCCCGTTCCTGCACTCGAACTGTCTCCGATCTCTTCCCCACGGCTCAAAACGTCTTCAGCGAACAGGACGATTTTTCGACCGTCCCACTCCACGTCTACCATTCTGCGGTCGTCAGGCTTTGGTCCACTCAAGACCGTGAGGATTTCACCTTCCGGGAGGTGTACGGCACGCCTCCCGTCAGGCATGCTTTCCACTCCGAGTGTTCGGGTCTTCAGCCGAAATTTTTTGCCGGAAAGCATTCTGATAGAAAAAATCAACAGCCGTGTTCTCTCCTGTGATCTAGCAACTCTCCAGCGATTTCATCAAGGTGTCTCTTGGCCGCTACTGCATTCGGCAAGTGCATCCTGTCCGGGTCAGCGCCGCCCGTAGCTGCCCAAAGAGTCACGGCAGAAATGTACGCCTTTCGCAAGCGGTCCACTTCGTCACACGAATGAGAAGATCCGCCACCACTCCACCATAGCTCAATGCGCCGTGCAATACTCTGAGTGCGATGCGCCGGATGCGGAACTGGTGGTTGATCTATGCAGCTACCGCCGTAGTTTGCCTTCTAATCATCTTCACCGTTGGCAACAGCGACGACAGCCGAGCAATACACGTCTCGGCAGTGATCCTGATTCTCGGACTGGTAATCCTGTGGCGGCTTTCCGAGCGATGAATCAGATGGCGCATGCCGTCAGGCGTATTCCCCACACCTATCGCAACGATAGATGTACATTGCGTCCGCTTGGTGGGCTGGTCTTTTCTCGACGTGAAACACCCCACCACATTGAGCATGCGGCTTGGGGGGCTGCTCACAGGCTTGGCAGTCCAGGTTGCCAGCCTTGTGCTGGTCGTTTTCCGAATCGTCAAAGACCTTCATCGAAGCGTAGAGACCACGATTATAGCTCTTCACGGCCAGCCAATTCTCGACGGCCCGGAATGGCTGCGGCGATGACCATATGTGGTCGTTTGCGCTCTTCCGAAGGGAGCATCAATACTCATCTGTCCTTTAGAAGCAAAATCTTATCTGTGGTGCCAAGAATGCTTCCAGTGAATTCGTTCCCTCAAGAGTTAGAAAGAGAGTGGGCGATGATGAGTGGCAAATTTTGGCTCCGTAAAACTACCTGGGGCGTGTCTGTTCGGACGCTTCTTGCGGATGCGATTCCGGCTGGAGAGATCATCGAAATACCCGTCGCCTCTTGCAACCGAACCGTAGATGTCCTCTGGGAGGGCCGAAGGATCACGATGTTCAGTGAAGACCTTGAGGTACGCTGCCGGATATACTGCGGCGAAATGACTCAGAATTCGGAACGCACCAGAAACGTCGCCTGAGAGTGACTAGCTCACGTCTTGAATCTCGACGCCGATAAGGTTGCCCAAACCGAAGGCAGCGGAGACCACTCTAGCAGCGCCAACTGAGGATTGGCTGAACGCTGTTCTTTTACTTTGTCTGTTAAGACAGTCATCGCTCTGCGGGAGCGCCGCTGCCCATGCGTTGCTGAGACCGTCCAGAATTTCGCAGCGCATGGGAAGCGTCCTGAACCCGCTATACTAACTGTGGGTCGCACTCTTGGGCCTGTGGCTCTGCCGTCGTGCCGTGAGCCAGTAGCCGGGTCTGTCAACGCCCGGTTACTTCAGATCGATCCGTTTCTTGGATGGTGGCATCGTGCCGAGGATTGGCGAATGTCTCACCGCTGTCCTGCCGTCTCCAAGATCGACTTTTTCGTATGTTCCGATGGTACTTCGGCAACTTCTTCGTACCAACAGACCACATGCGTATAAACGTTCAGGGTCGCCGGATCGAACATCTGGATAAGGTGAACCTTGAGGTTGCCCTTACTAGCCGTCCGAACGCCGAACCCGGCACTCTCCAGGGACGGATCGTGGTGGGTCATTACAATACCGCCCGTTGGGAGTTGGTTCAGAACATCTAGCACAGCCTGTTGAAGTTGGCTTGCATCGAGTTCGTGTAAACCCCTGACTGTACGGATCGCTCTCTTCCCGGTAAACGGCTTCGATCCATCCAGAACCTTGAGCTTGCCGTGTCCCGGCTCAGGCAGCACGGATGCCGCAATCTTCAATGCTTCATCTATCGTCATTCCTAAAAGGACCTTTCTTGGAGCATTCTTAAATCCTCGCCCTATTTCAGTGTAAAGCAGGCCTCACAAAAATAGCGCTACATAATCGCAGCAAAAAGAAAGGGGTCCAATTCGAGAGACGCCGGACCCCGTAACGGTTAAACAATTAGGAACTTGCTACAATGCTCCCGAAAGGAAACGGCTTTGTTGTACCCAACTCCACAAGTCAATATCCCAACCGAAAAGACTTACGCATACATCGATGGTGGCTGGATGCGAGAGCACGGCAGCAAGGCGATCAAGGCCGTGTTCAAGGTCGAGCCACAGTTTGACTTCAATCATATCGTTGAAATGCTCCAAGCAAACCGACTCTACTACTACGATTGTGCTGGAGAACCCAAAAAATCGACTGAAACCCAAGCAGACTTCGATCAGCGCACAGCCGCTCAAGACGCACTTTTGGCGAGCGTTCCACAAGCCGACTATTGCAGAGTCCGTTTAGGGACGCTCAAGCCAGGAAAAGGAAAAAAGAAGGGACCTTCCCAGAAGGAGGTCGATGTCCAAATTGCAGTTGACATGCTTACTCACGCTGCAAACAAGCGCATGGACCGGGCGGTGCTTGTAAGTGGCGATCTGGATTTTCGTCCAGTAGTCCAAAGCGTTTCAGAGCTTGGCGTGATCGTCGTGCTTCGATATGATCCCAAGGCGACCGCTGAGGACCTTATCAACGCCTGCGACATTAGACGGCCCCTGTCCATTGACGATTGGTGGTGGTTCATGAGCGATTCTTTCCGAACGGCGTATCCCCTTCCGAAACGCACTACAACATGGGGATGGCCGATTGAATACAGCATCATTCTCAAAACCGGAAGTGTCGGTGGTCGGAAGGCCCGTATCCTCCAGAACCCCGAGCATACGAAAAAAGTGTGCATCGCCTACGAGAACGGCAACGGTGAGGAAGTCGTCTTGCACGAGACGGAAGATCCTGTATTCGTGTATTCCCGTTACCTCCCGGCGCTCGACATCGAAATCAAATGGGATTAGCACGTCCACCTGATAGCCCCAAAAAAGATGCCACCAACACGTTTACGAGTGGGCAAGGATCGCACAGAATCGGGCTAGGACAGTCCGCAAGCAACGCACCCAGGAGAAGGACGCCATAAACACTAAGAGCGCTCCAATCGAAACCGGAGCGCTCCTGATGCTGTTGAAGTAGTAATCGGCAAGTTTGAGCTTGCCAGAGATATTTAGACTACTTTGCCGCCGATTCCATCGCCTTGCGGTCGTAGGTGACGCCCAACTCTTTCGCAAGCGCCGAAGCGTCCGCATGAGCCTTCTTGACGGCTTCAGCTTCAGACATGGTGCGTAGTCCGATGGTGTGCGAGTGTTTGAATTTTCTGGAGACCTTGGATTCTGGACTGATGTTGTACGTCCGACCTTCTCCTGGAGCTTTGGCACGTCGGCCACGCTTCACACTTCCACGAGGAACCAAATCATAACCAAGCTCACCTGCGGCCTGACGGACTTCATTCAACCTCTGTTCATCAAGCTCTTTCAATTGTGCTGCCAGCTTTTCAATCTGTTCCTGAATCGATTTGCGGTCTGCTGTCGCCATGTTCTTCCTTTGAGGGGTTAACCCTGATTCAAAGGATACATTCAAATTTTCAAGTGTGTCAAGCTACTTCAAAAATTTGTCGAGAGCAACCATGTCGAGCGCCGAAAGTTGCAGGTTGCCAAGATCGTCTACGGAGACCGGCTCAAACGATATCTCGAACTCTTGAGCAAAAGCGGAGTCGTTCAAATCCCCAAGCTCTTTTGTGAACGCTGCCATGTTCTCCTCAGGCACGACAATACTTATTTCGCCCTTCTCATTCTTGGTTTCATTACCAAATTTCTTGAAGACGTTGAGACGATGTTCATCATACAGACTCGTTTCTTCTTTGACCACTTTTGCGAGCTTGGCGAATCTGTACGCAGTCTTGGCGGGCAATGATGAACTGATAACCTTGTTCAGCGACGGTAGGACATCTACGATTTGACGGAAAGTAATCTTCATAAATTTATTTAGGACACGCTTACCAGGACACCACCGACAAAAATTTGGTTGTGGTATGTCGTTCCACCTATAGTAAAGCCACCTGCGAAATAGCAAGTGTACGTCTGTCCATCGTATCCGCCATAGACGTTGTATCCACTCGCACTGATTCCGTTGTTCCCGGCATTGACACCTGTACATGTGATTGCTCCTGCACCTGTCACGATGAACGGATAGGAGCCGCCGTCTTCTGAAGCGAATGCATAGCTTGTTCCTGTGGCGGTTACATAGACTGCGTTGAATACCGGGGAAGCGCTCGTGCTCACAGACTGCCCAATGGAAACGGTTGCGCCTGAAATGCCTACGCCGGTACCTGCTGTGAGGTTTGTTGAGATCGTAGCACCGGAGACAGAAATGCCTGTGCCAGCCGTAAGACTGACCGCAATAGTGCTGCCAGTAATCGAAATACCAGTGCCAGCGGTATAAGAACCACCGCCCGATTCTGTGTTGCTGGTGATGATGTCGTAATAACTGCCACCATTCAAACTCAGCTTCAAAGTATGAGAAGTCGAGTCCATGTAAATTCGTGCTTGTCCCGACGCTGAAACAGATGGTGCTGATTCATCCGTCCATAAAACTGAGTCGGTCGCAATGAGCCACTTTGCAGTTACACCACCACTTGGAGCTTGAATACAATTTGTTGCGGTTGCATTGCCTACATCAACACCGCCTGACGTACCCAAGACCGAAAGAATTCCATTGTTGATGTTGAGATTACCTGCGCCAGTAATGCGGATTTGTTCGGTTCCTGAATTTCCTTGGGTGTAGAAAGTAAAGAAATCAGTTGATCCGTTACCAGCAGCAAAACGAAACTCACTTGTTTGTATGTTGATGAGATAAGCGCCTGTACCATCGTCGTAGAATCTTGCTTTAATACCTGTTGCCGCCGCAAAACCCAATGGAGCAGACGGACTGGTTATGCCGATTCCAACATTTCCATTTACGTACAGGTCGCTTCCATTCCAGGTCAGAGAGCTTGAACCGCCGAATGCTGACGAATTGTTGTACTGAATGTAGGTGTTGGAACCGCCAGGAGGGGTTGAGCCTGTCGAGAGCGCTGTGTAACTTCCACCATTGATGCTGACCTTGAGTTGATTTGAACCACTGTCCAGATAAAGACGTGCTTGACCTGATGCCGAGACAGAAGGAGCACTTTCCGCAACCAAGAAAACCGAATCAGTAGCAATCAACCATTTTGCAGTGACGCCACCACTCGCAGCTTGAATTGTTGCCGTGGCTGTTCCGCTGGCGTTTACTTCATTCGCATTCAAAATTGCCGTGTCGCCAAGTGTTGATGCGCCATTGCCGATCTTAAAATACCAGTCGTTGCCGTCAACATAAGCGATGCCAGGGCCACTTGACCAATTGTCACCTGATGTTTGTGTAACGCTCGTGTTTGATGCAATCCCCAGGTAACCGGCCAATGATGCACTGTTGGTATTGATGCCGCCCGAGAGTGCCTTGAACGCTTGGTAACTGGTACTGACCGAATAGTATCCATTGACCGCTGAAACAAAACCATCGACTTGGAGAGCGCCTGTAGATCCATCGTCGGTTATCGTTTTGATTAGAACGTTGCCAGCCGGATTAAGACTCATTAGGCCATTTGGGTTGATGTGAATGGCGTCCGTGGTTCCAGCAATGTCGTAGATGAAAAAGTAATTTGTAGTTCCCTTGCCCATCTGCCACTTCTGAGAACCGTGGTCATAAAAACCCATGCTGGTTTGATAGCCTGCTGTGCCGTTATCAAGACAGATGTTTTCCTGACCCATAGCATTGTTGCTCGTGATGTAGAGATTTTGTACTGAGTAGTCCCAAACAAAATTTCCATCGGCACCAAATGCGCCTGAGTGGTTATATTGAATTTGTTGGTCCGATCCTGCGACCGAGGAGCCACCAAGAGCAGCCCAAGTGCGACTGCCTGAACTGATGTTGGTTGAGACTTCGATATAGCCTGTGGTTGGTTTATACCTCAGAGCAGCATAAACAGCCGTGCCAGTGGAACCACCGCCTTGAACTTCATTTAGGATGTTTGCCTGATTGTCTGAGTATGTTGTGTTAGTCAGAATCAGTTGACAATCAGCGTACAGATTAGCAGTGATGACAGAATCTTGTAATGTGTACGTTCCAGTCGAGTCTTGAGCTACTGACGTGCGATTTCCTGTTGCAAGTGTTCCGGTTCCTGATGTGCCTGCTTTGGAGACGTTCAATAATGGCGAATAGACTGCCGATGAACCGCCGACACAGTAAGATTGCAATTGAGCTTGAAGAGTGGATGTAGTATTCTCGACTCCATAAAAACGGAGTACTGAGCTTTGATTGGAATTTTTTCCCTCCCGCTGCATCACATGAGCGGATGGAATTGTTGCCCCACCAAGGTTCGATGAAAACAGATGTGCCGTGCCAGAGGGAGACGCACCAACTGAAGACCCTGAATTTGCATCAAAGGTAACTTCTAACATTCCAGGTGTGCATGTGTTGTTTAGCACGTAATCAAGTTGTGTTGATAGGAACGCTGTGCCGTTGGTGACTTCAGCGACCATCGAAGCGGCTGAACCTGGACTCCATGAGAAGGAATTATTCGAGACTACATTGTTGTTCACTCGTTGATTGGTTCCAGTGCCGATGTTTCCAATTTGTAATGGGATGGCTTCAGCGGTTGCCGGGTGAATGATCGTGTTGCCTGTGAAGAAAGAATTTCTCGCAGCATCCAACGCATTACCACCACCAAGACCGATTAGTGTATTGCCGCTGATCGTGACATTACATGCACCTTGCGCCGTGTCGTTGGTGTTGTTAGTTGCAATTCCTTCTTGCCACAATTCACCATCACCAGCAGGGCCAGCCGATGCAATTTGATCTACCGTGTACTCTGGATCGGTCGAGGAAGGCCAGCGGCAAGTATTGTTTGTGATTGAACCGTATCCAAATCCGTCAGCGGAGCAAAAGCCACCATTGACAGACACAGCAGAATTACCAGAATAAGTTCCGTCTGTGGCGACTCCTGAAGTGTCCAGGAATGTTGCATTGTAGTTTGCAAGCCATTTCGGAGTCCCAATGGTGTTGTCCGCTAAACTGATGTATCCGATTCTGCGACCGTTGCCACCTGTGACGCTGAAACCAGTCACACCGCCTATTTCAGTTGCATCTAGGCCGATGTCGTTAAAGCTGTTGTTGGTCCATTGAAAATTCGTATGGAGATAGCTTAGGGACGGCAACCAAGACCAAATGCAATTTCCTGTGTTGTAAGAGAACGTGCATTTATCGACCAACACATCATGAACCGCCGCAGTCGAGCCGTTACCGCTAAAGAACACACCGCCTGTCCAGGAACCATAACTTTTGTCTCCTGAAGATGTGCCGAACAAATGAGGCCGATTGTTTACGAACTTACAATTGAGAACACGTATATTGAAAAGCTGACCTGATTCAGCGTCACCGAAGATTGCATAACCACCTGTATGCTGTACTGTGATTCCATCCCACTTGAAATAGTAAATTGCTCCTGCACTCTGACCATGAATCAAGAACATCGAATTTCCGGCAAGTGTTGAATCTCTTGGTGTGCTGATCGATGAATAAAGTACGCCTGCCGGTGTGGTTACTGCGCCGTCAAAGATTGCTTCTCCGATGAAAGAGACACCGCCGCAATTGATATCAAAGACACCTTTACCACTTGGGAATGTCGAGCCTGACTTTACTTGAATGGTCACACCAGGACCAAAGTAAAGTTTGAATCCTGTGGTGATGGTTGCCGGGAAAGATACGCTTACGCTTGAGCTTGTGCCAGTTCCGATTAGATACGTACCACCTGGAATGTAAAGGCTATCTCTACCTGCCGCTGAGATCGACGTAATAGCAGTGTTAAAAATGGCTGCATTGTCTGTAGCTCCAGTAGGGTCAGCACCAAATGTCAAGACGCTTGGGCAATCACCAGCAATATCGTTTGCAGTGCGTCCAACTGCGTCAAGGTAAACTGTGCTCATTCACACTATTTATGTTGTGAATGAATCAAAGTTAAGGAGTCGAAGCGTAAATCAATCCGCCAGGAGTGCCAGGAACGCCAAAGAAATATACAATTCTCCAAGGTGCCAATGAATCAGGGCCATAGTTATTATTCACGTCTTCAGTGCGAACACGGAATAACCACACAGCTTCAGCCAAATTTAGGACAGTTGGATTTGCCATCAGTCCTGTAAGAGAGCTTGAGATGGTCATGGACGCACCCGGCACTTGTGGAACGTTCGCAGGTTGGCAAATATAAACTAGGTCGCCTGCACTCGGAGTGATCGCAAATGAAGTAGCAAGGTTAATCGTCGTGTTGCCGGTGCCACTTACACCAGAGATCGCTACAACGTCTCCTGCGTCCTCTCCGGTCATGACACAGACAACGTGACCAGCTTCGACTACACCGCTTGCTCCTGTCGGATAGTAAGGGTTGTTTATCTGACTGTCTGTAAATGATGTACTCGTGAATGTTGGTTTGAAACACACTCCAACGAGATCGCCAACAGTTAACAACGTCGTGAGATCGGGCAGAGTGTGACTTAGTGAATTGGCACCGATTGTCAATACAAAATTTCCTGAACCATCACTTGCCGTGCTGGAAGCAATGGGCATGTAAAGAATCGGAATTTCTACGGAGTCACTGTATTTTGCTTGAAGCGCCAAATTGTAACCGGCCCATTGATTGGTGGTCATGGAGCCATCAGCCAAAGGACAATTTATGGTTACTGTGGTTGCTGTCACCGCTTGAACTTGCTCAGACCAGGGACCAGTGTGTACCGCCTGTTGCCATTCAATACCGAAATGGTCAAACACAGGATCGACACCGCCCGCCGTATTTTGGGGAAACGTCGTAACAGTGACCGTAGACGAACCCGAAGAACTGGAAGCTACCGCTTGATTCCAATGGAAAACATAACCGTCCTGAGTCCACAGGGCTAAGTAGAGATCGGCTCCTACATCACCACTGCCCCATTGAATGTCTACTGTGATGCTTCCAGTGCCTCCAGACGGGACGAAAGACGTTCCTAGTGTCTGGTAAGGGGTGTTCATGTACGGCGCACTGCCAGCGCTTCTAGCTGACACAGCGATTACATAGGTTCCCTCCGCAAGACTTCCACCTGATCCCGAACCTGTACATGTAATCTGTGGAGCCTCAATCGACGTGTCCAGGTTGTTGATGGGTGCTGTTCCTTTGATTTCAAGGTTGATGATTCCGTTGCCTGATGCATCCTCGCTGTAGACCGGCTGAATACCGAATGATGTTGCAATAACGCCCTCGTATGCGTCTCCTGATAGTGGCGACACATAACCCGGTGACCAGGGATAACAAACAAGCTCCTGGACTGTGTTTGACGGCCATGTAGAAATGATCGTGTCTGCCGGTGAAAGTTCTTCCTCGGTTGACCATGCGTAGATTGACGAATCAGTAGCCTTAACTGTAAGCTCTGTTGCCAACGAAATAGCGCCCTCTTCGCCTTTATTTGGAATCAGACTAACTGACTGCACTTCTAACAGCGTGTTCGACAATCCCAGGTATGCAGCGTCGGCTTGAATGATGTCCAAAGGCACGAATTGATAAGCCGACATATCGCATGTGAAAGTACCTGTTGCCCAATAGCGCCGTCTTAGCAATTCAACTTTGGCGACACGCTGACCCATTGAGAATGAAATTGTAAACGGCAATTGTAGGTTCAGCCATTTTCTTACACCACCATCGGCACCCATGTTAATATCGCCGTTGTATTCAGATGGCCCACTGTAGCCATGATCGGTGTCCTGTGCGTAATATGGCCCATCACCCATCAACCAATTTGTGTACTGCGAAATGTACGTCCAATGCACGCCGTTGAATTGGTCTCTTATTGTGCCTGTTGGTTGCCATTTCATCGGAGCAATCGAATGAGTTTGGAGATTGTATGGCGTTGAAATGGGAGTGACCCATTGAGCCGGTTGAATCACAAACTGTCCATTGGAATACACGAGCCTGCCCGCACAACTAGTAAGCAAGTTTTCTAAGATTTCACCACGAGTCTTATCGAGCGAAAACTTGCCGTTGCATGTCCATTGTGGTTCTGTGCCACCGAGAGCAAGATCAATTGCGGCATCACAGATGTTAGCGGCTGCAATCAACTCAGTACTTGGAATGTCTGTCCCATAGAGAGCTTGGAAACCCCAACTTGCGGCATTCGCACCTTGAGGATAAGCAGAATCAGCCGAACCGTTCGCTAGAAAGTCAGCGATACACAACGCTGCATTTGTAGAGTAGACGTAAGTTGACACATCACCGAGAGTCGAGCTTCTTGGATCGTAAATTTTATTATTACCCTGTACGTGAAATGTGATCTTGGGCAAGCCTTGCGGAAAGTCAGCCTGAACATATTGGAATCGCAGAAATACCGCAGTCTTGCCGACGAGTGAGCAATAGTTTGTCCAAGGGTTTGTCTGTCCCGCTGGCCCACCTGCATTCAACGGAGAAGCAGGTGTTACTAATTTTCCGTCGCCTTGCCACGGTGTACCAGCTTGCATACCAACGAATGTTTCACCCAATGTTTGAGTTCCCAACATCGGCTCGAAATAACAATTGTTGGCGTAGTTCGGCCATTTTGTAAAAGCCACTCCGGTTGATTCGCTTCCTGCCGTGCCACCTGACAAATAAGTGAATGTCAGAATGTAAGTGCCGGTTGGTGGCCCTCCGTCTACAGGGACTCTTGAAATGATCTGAGCAACTGGAAAGCTACCGTTGTATGTGAGATCGCCGGTTACACCCCTAATGCCGATCATGTCACCTACGCTCAAATACGGAATGTCTTGAGGCAGTACGACCGTCACTACACCATTTGCGTCTCGTGTGATTGAGTTGATGTTGATAGTTTGTTGTGCCGGTGAAAATGTGGTTCCAGAATTTGCCGCTGGTGTAGGAATGGAATAACCAGCTTTCGCAGTTGTAGGAATCCAGCTTGTATTGATCTGGATTCTCTGCCGATCAAAATAGAGAGTGTCAACAGCTTCGCATTGGTGACATGCAAGTATCATCACCATATCAAGCATGTTGTCATTATCACCCCAAGTATTGGCGTAGACGCAAACACCACCTGTGACCGCTTCGCCGTAAATTGCATCCCACGGTGCGACAGGATCACGAACAGTTGTTGTGAGTCCTGTCTTAGGATTTCCGGCAAGAATGGTTCCAACGCCAGAAACCACCAAACTTAGACCGGCTTCAAACAAATATGGATCGGCAGCGGCAGTGTAAGGATTGAACGATGCAGCGATTAGGAGACCGCCAGCAATCTCTTCCCAAATTCCGGTTTTTGTACTCATGAGAGTATTTAGAGGTTGGGTGAAAGATTACGGTTTAGATATTCGATGGCAGCGGTCAGAATTGCCGGGTTGTCTTTTGCGTTGCCTAGAAGATGGTTGCAACAATCACAGAGCAGACCACGTACTTTTCTTGTTGTATGGCAATGGTCAACATGTAGCACTTTGCTGTATGCCTCGATTGAGGGTTTGCCACAAATCGCACATCCGTTGTTTTGTTTTTCAAGAATCTCTTTATATTCCGAAGCGTCGATACCGTATTCACGACGCAGTCTATTGAATCTCATCCGTTCTTTGCGTTCTATCGTGTCATCCCGTTCCTTATCGTGAATTCTGAAGTACTCTCTAAGTTCCTCCTTGTGGGATTCTCGATAGCGTTTGTGATATTCCTTGCTCCGTGGCAGCTTTTGATATTCGCTTTGTTTGCGCCGATGTTCAGGGTCGGCCCTTTGGATTGCTGCTATTCGTCGTTTACATGCGGCACATTGGCCGCCAGCTACACACCTGATGGTAGATTGACATTTTCGGCACGGTTTTCCTTCAAAGGTTTTTGCTTGGTTTGATCTCTGTTTTTGCATAACAGAGATATCTAGACAACGTTATTTTGGGGAGATCGTAAAAATCAAGAGAATCCGCAAGTTATTGAATCTAAAGATCATTGGTGGAACTCGGAAAAACCTCCCCAATACAATGTACGCTCATTTGTAGTCGCCACGAAAGAACACCCTAAATCGCCGGGGTTCAATGATTGCGTGTCATCATTCGTATAACGCCGCTCAATTGAAACGTTCATATCGACCAAACGATTTTCACAAGCGATTGACAAATTGCAGGCATCACCGCTAATCGTGAATGTGGGTTGATCGATTCTTCCAGACCAAGCCACAACCGGGCTAGAAACCAATGTTCCACCTTCTGCAATCGGAGCGCCTGAAGAAAGTCCTAAGTAGACAATTACAGGAAGTCCAAGTTGGATGTATTGCAGCGCTTCAGGTAGTAACGTCGCATCAATAGCCGAAAGAGATACCGAGATTCCTTTTGCTTCTACCTTGGACGAATCTTCAGCCGCAGAAACCCCTAGCAAGCCACCTATACCGCTCCAGGTTTGACCATTGAATGTAGTGGTACCAATTCCAGACCAAAGGTAAATTGACTCGTTAGAGAACGTCAGTTGCACAAATAAAACCGGATAGAAGAGTGGTGACGATAACGCTGCCAACATTGCGGAACTTAATGATCTAGGCATCCTTTTCTACCTGACACAATGCCGCCGTTCCGTTGTTGCTCAATACGGTAAGTGTCGGATTCTTTACTGATCCATTGATGACTACTTTGTTGAATGTGATTGTGTCGCCTGATTGTGGCATCACTTCAAAATCACTGAGCGGAACTTTGACCAGGAATTGACTCCAGCCTGATGCAGTGATGTTTAGATCCTTGTCTTTGATGACATTCATTAGATCGCCTCACGAATTTCAAAGGTGAATGAGTAGATCGATCCTTCTGAAACTTTCCAATCGGGTGAGTTAGTCTTCAAGCGCCAATAGCCATTCCCTTGTGTGCCTAAGAATTCTGGAAATGCACTTGTGACAGAAGATGGAAATTGAAACACACACGCCATACCGTTTAAGTTGCTGATGAACGTTTTCCAATTGGCTGCGGTCGATGCCGTCATTGGTGTATAGGAAACCGATGCTTCGGACCAACCATTGCTCCAGACTTGGATTTGTTGTTGACCGGAAAATGGTGATGTATTGGCTCCTACGATGCCATTTTGTTTGAACTCGAAAGATGCAGGAAAAACAGGTGTTGATGGTATCGTTACGACCGTCCAACCATTGTAAGTACTCATGCACAGTATTTATGCTGTGTAGATTAGCTTTTACGTTTTGGTATCCGATGCTTACGTTCGTGCTCCGCAAGCATCGCCGTTTTGACTGCTGAGTTGTGCATCATCTCCATTGAGCGCTGGATACGATTAGATGCGCCTAAATCAGCCCCTCGTGCGTCGATGTGGTTATGAATGTGTGTATCACCAGTACCGCCCAATTTGTCGTTGGGAGTGACTGAACCGCCATTGCCGAAGTACGCAAGCTCTGGCCCTTTCTCACCGACCATTGCTAACGTACCGGGTGCAATGTCATCAGAACCTTCAGCAAAGCCAGGGATTGATGATGAGATATCAGACATCGAGAAAGACGACGAATCCTCAACAGGAAGGCCGTTCATCCCTCCGCTACCGCCTTTAGAAAAGAGCTTCTGCAAGAGACCAAGCGCCATTCCACGAAGTCCACTGCTACCGTTGGAACCACCACCACCAGAAAGAGTTTTGGGGTCCCACGGAAGGTTGTCCGTGTCCTTTGGTGAACCGCCAGTGCCGCCAGCCATTCTCACCCACCATGCTGTATTGGCAGTTAGTCCGTCAGCTTTGCCAGCACCACCGAGAGCCTTGCCTAGACCGCTTTTGATTGTGCTGGATAACATGTCATGACCAATGCCCAAGAATTCCTTGCCGAACATTTGACCCCATGTTGTTTTTTTCGGTTTCTGGTCAAGGATCAAGTTAGCCAAGTTGCTGGAAGTTTGATCTACGGCCTGAGTCAATGCCTTATTGATGATTTGTGCAGTGGTCTCGCCTTGCTCCTGCATTTGCAAAAAGAATGCCTGCACACCAGCCGATGCGGAGTTTTGCTTCAGGAGAAAATCAGACGCAATTTGAAGACGCTCTTTTTCTAAGTCTCTCAAAGCTGTAGTCGATGCGTTCTCTTGTTTCAGTGCGTCGATCTCACGATTCAACGTTTCCATCCGATCTGATTCGGCGGTAGCAAGTTTGCCAGCATCGAGCAAAATTTGAGAAGCATATTCGGCCTGACTCTCTTTTGTAATCAGATCAATCTCATCTTGACGTGCGCCCTTCTCTTTCGCTTCGGCAATTCGATTCTCCAATTCAGCTTGACGAATGGCATCTTGACCACCGAATGCAGCGCCAGCAAGATTGTTTGCGCCGGAAATGTTTAGGTTGGTTGCACGGATGTTCTTCTGCCATTCCATTGCGTCTTTAGGATCAAGGAATGTCTGCCCTGCGATTGTTAGCGGTTGCGGGTTAACTTTTGGTTCAATGCCTTTGTTCTTGATGTCTGCCTTTTCAAACACCTTGGCCATTGCATCATTACTTTCTTGGGTCTTTTTGTCCAGTTCTTGGAACGCCCGACCAATGCTGTCCTGTTTCTCTTGCCACTCTTTGATTGCTTGCTCGTTCTTTTCCCACTGTGCATCAGCTTCAGCATTTGCTTTCAATTTGTTATTTTCGGCCTGATCGCTTCCTCTTTCTTGAGTGAGATTGACTTCATCTTTTTGGAATTGTAAATTGCGTTGATATTCCTGTAGATTACTGATGCGACCTGACACGTCACCACTGATTCCGTTACCTGCAAAATCAGATGGATTGTTATAACCGGCTGGCCATCCTGATCTGGAATTTTGGAGCTTCTGATATTTTTGTTCGGCTGTGATTGCCGATGTTACTTTAGTGAGTTCGGCTTGCAGCAAAGATGCTTGTTGATCGGTACTCTGTCCTCTGAGTGAAAGACGGAACCTTTGCATTTCATCTTGGATATCGGTAGTGCTGGCATTGCCTTGTAGTTGCTGCCATCTTTGCTGCCACCAACTGCCGGTACTCTCTTTTTGTGCGTCTTCAATTCTCTTTAGGTCTTTATCGAGTGAGTCACCAAGTCTGTCCGCTTCTTGACGTGCTTCCGCTATGGCCAACTTCATGCCATTTTCTGGTTTGCCTTTTAGTTTGTCGTTTGCATTTTCAAGTTCGGCAATAGCAACACGGAGTCCATCATTGGTCAACTGAATCGATTGATCGGCCTGATAGAATCCTTCTTTTAGCTTTTTCGGAGCTTCAGAAGCGGTTTGGAAGAAATCATAGACTCTCTTACCAAGCTCACCGATTACACCCAAGAATGCGACGGCTCCTACAATTGGGAAGGCAGCTTGTAAGATCGGACCCAAACCTAATACTCTTGCTGCGAACCTTTCAGCCGCACGCAGGTTATTGGTCATGTTGCCTTCCATGACTCGCAATGCAGCCGATGTAGCCTGAACATCACTTACAGACGAGTGGGAAAACTGTCTGATTTTCTGACGTGCTTCATCCAAACTCGTGGTTCGGGTTTTGATATTGATTGTGATGCCCATAGAGGGTATTTATGGAAGCTCAGGCCGCTTCGGACTCGCCTAGGCCATGCTTCTGTGCCAGTGCGTCAATGGAAGCGTCCAGCGACGTTTTAAACGCTTCTATGGATGCTTCCGCCGACTCTTCCTCTGTCGGTCGCATGAAAGGTTCTGGTTGCGCCTGACCAAGCTCTTTTAGTCCCGGCTCGTGTCCCACTTCTCGGTGACCATATTCAAGCCATCTCACCAAATGTGGAAAATGAGGAAATCCAATCTGTACCTCTCCCTCTTTGCCCTCAACTTTCAAACTCATGTCCATGTCCTTCAGAAGTTCGCCCGTATCGACAGGAGTGTTTACGGCTAACGTTTCCATCATCGGAACAGCAGCCGCTATCAATGCAGGTTGTAATGCTTCATGAGCTAATTCATCGCAGAGAGCATCAAATGCTGCTAGTGTTTCTTCAATCCCTTCGACGGTTATATTTTGGTCATCAGCCATTCTTTTGCTCCTCTAGCCACTCTTCGTATTGGCTCTCAATGTTTGTGCTGACGGATTCGCAATCAAATGACGTTGCGTAAGGAATCCAGCCAAGCCCTGCATTTGTGCTTCAGCTTGTTTCTGTTTGGCTTTCTTGGTCTGACGTTTCTTTGGCGTCTTCTTCATCTCACACGGCATGAAGTCAGAAGGTTTGAAAGATACCGATTTCTTCGGCCTGTTCATGCTCCAGTTGACTGTATAGTTTGCAAAGACCGCCGCAAGGATACCCGTCTGCAATTCCTGATGTTGTATGTTTTCTTTATGGCGATCTAAAAGGATGTGAAATTGTCGAGGGGTGAGTGCAAAGAATTCGTCATCAGACAAATGTAGGATCATGCGAGCATAACTCCAATGCTGGTCCCACAATTCCTGATTGCTTATTTGTTTTGATTTGCGTCCGGTTCCGCTACGCTTTTTTTTTCGGCTGGTTTGTAGTCTTTGCTGGAAAGGTTCTGTGCTTCTCGATACGCATCAATGACAGCACCAATGGTATCGGGACGGATCAACACCGCTGCATCGTTCATTGTCATGTCAGGGTGCGCCACGGAGAGGGCCGACCAAAACAACCCAAGAACCACGTTTGCCGCTGGAAAACCTGTATCGGAAAGGTCGCTGATGTTGACCATTCCAAGTAGGAGATTGCACCCGGTCAGCTTTTCGGCTTTAGCAATGGCTCCATAAGAATAGGCAAGACTGTATTCCGTTTCGTCAATTGTGAGCTTGGCGAAACGGATAGTCGGATTTGTGCCTGCGTCTTTCTTTGCCATTAAGTTTTAGCTTCCTGCTGTCAGTGTCCAGAGAGAGACCATCTTTGTCGAGAATTCAAACATCACGATTTTCTCAGGAGACATATCGGAAATCGGACTGCACTCGATGACGTAGGCTGATGCAATGAACGAGTCGCCCGTTGATGTCTGACCGGCTGCGACGTTCTTAGGAAGCTGCATTTTGAATTCAACGGGAGCTTGTGCAGCACCAAGAATGAACTGCGTCCAGACTGCCGCTTGACCTGTAGCATCGGCATTAGGAACACGGATGCAAGATACTTTCGCCGTGCCGGGATCGACCAACGTAGGCAACACTTCGGCAACCGTTGACTGAAGGTTCGTTGCATTGACCGTCTTTACTTCGACACCAGACAATGTGAAGCTCTGAATTTCTTCGATAGGAACCCAAACTGGAGTAGAGACTGTTCCTGTGTTGATGCTGAAACTGCCACCTGTTGGGATTTGACCGATAGAGTACGTATAAGACATTGATAAGTTTTCCTCTGTGGCGTACTCACTCAAACGGAGCGCCTACAAAGGTTATTTATGCAGCGTCATTCCAGACAAAATCTTTCAAATGAAACCAGGAAGGCCCTGGAAAGGTTCGATCCGACGTGTTACCGGAATGATTAGTGCCATACATCAGAAAGTTGTCTCTGTGGAGGATCGGTTTCAATTGATCCTCCAGATACGCACGTCTTGCAAAATCGCCGTCCTCACCACACATCACGTCAAGAAATTTGTGACTTTCCCACCAATCACGAGAAAAGAACAAGGAACTACCAATGCCAACTTTTGCGTTTGGTCCTATCCCATGAGGAAGACTTAGATACCATTCGCCCTTTTCATTTACGAACGGGATTTGCATGAAAGAACAGACTGACTTCTTTGTTTGTTGTAGGACTTCGTGTTGAAATGCTATTCGAGTGGGTGCGCTGTGGTCGTCATCATCCCATACGGCAATATACGATCCTGTCGAATGTTCACAGCCGATGTTGCGCTTGGTTCCAATGACCGGCTTTCCTTCACACATCACAATCACGGCATCAGGACCAAGACGACGCATGAGCTCAAGATCACAGTCAGCATCGGCCACAATCACCAATTCTTTGTTTTCCCAGGTCTGACGATTGAAGCACTCGACAGCGTGCGTAAGAAATTCTGTGCGGCTCGACATCGTAAGGCAAAGACAAGAAAGTTTATCCATCACAGATCATTGCTGATAGTAGTAAATTGCGTAATCGACACTGCGTACATAAGACTTGTTTTCGTCTTTGAAGATGTCCATGTAGCCAGATGTCCGAAAGATTCCGTTTACGATGGTGTTATCAGGATCGGTCAATGTGCCTGAGTAGTTGCCCCGAAGAACTCCGTCAATCGCTGCCGATAGTTGCTGTGCGTATGCTGCCGTGTATCCGCATGAATCAATCTGCCAGACCAATTTACTCAGGCCGATTTGACCGCTCAATGTGTACGTCGGCTTAAATGCAATGCTGCGGTAAGTCCACGCCATTGGAGCAGCCGCAGTTAGTTGGTTCTCTGGAAGACTCGTTGCAAAGCCAGGAGCGAGATTACTTGTTCCTGTCTGAATCAAATTGTAGATGCCTTGTTCAATCATGTTATTGGTTCGGAGACAGAGCACGGCACATCAGCACGAGTACCCTATTTCGCTCTAGAACGTTCTGTACGCTCTCGATTGTGTAAAGACCATGTTGCGCCTGTACCTGCATTGATGCGTTGATCCCAGGTAGATAACGGATGGTTACCTGAATGTAAACGAGCGACACATCTTGACCACTCCGAATCATCTCAATCCCTCTCACTGGATCAACCTTCGCTCTGACATCACACAAGAACGGCTGATAAGTGGTTACGTTGCCTGTGCTGTCAGTAGTCAAGACAGGTTGCAAAATAGTGATCGAGTGGCGCAATTCACCAGCAGGGATTAGGAGTGGATCTTTCGGAGTGAATGCCATGTTAGTAGTTGCTGAATCCGAAGCTCGTAAATCTCACGGAGTCCAGGAGCCTGTAGAATGCGTCTGGTATCGGTGCTGCGCCTTCTCTGTTGCCGTAGAAATGAGCAGTAAGCAGAGAGATCGCAGTGACCACATTCTGAGGGCAAGTGTTAACCTCGACACCATCACCCCAGGTCCCGCTTACAAATTCGATCTGAACGCTACCAGGAATGTAGACGGTTGCTGTGGGCCAATAGTAATTTGGTGCTGGTATCAGTCTTGCCGGTTCAGAATTTGTATCTAGGACGTAGTTGCTTGATGAAAGTGTCTGTGAGTCACCATTGACATCGAGATATTGAATCGAGGTAACGCTTACACAATGCGGTCTTGGTAGCTTTCTTGTGACGCCCTCGAAAAAGTATGAGTATGGAAAACTTGATTCTGCAATGTTCTTGACTGTGCTGCGCCCCCAAAAAAGCGGAAAGTTGTCGAGAGTGAGAAGCCATGATTGATTGAAGATACTGCGTTTGATGTACGTCTCTGCTACTTGCCGAGCCGCTGAGATTAAACCTGAAATCAATTGATCGTCATCAGTGAAACCACGAGAGACAGTACAAAACGATTTTGCTTGATCGAGTGACACAGGTTCGATTGCAGGTGGCGAGATTAAATTGAGACCGTATGGCATGTTATGAGTATTTAGAGCAATAAAAAAGGCCCTGAGTGATTAGCTCAGAGCCTTTGTGTTTTTGTGCGTTGTGACTATGGAATCAGAACTACGAATCCATAACCATGCTTACAACCGGATGGGTCCCGGCATCCACGAGACAGCCCCCGCCCATAGCGAAGCCAATGAAACCAACTTCACCAGATGTCAAATAAAGCTCGTTCAAGCGATAGATGACAAGACCCGGCTTTACCATACGTAGGAAGTATGCCGAGTGGTCACCAAACAATACAGGAATATTGCTTGCGACGTTCGGAGCGTCCATGTAAGGGTTGATGACAACTTCGTGACCCATGATCGAATCAACGAATCCACCAGCTACCTTGCTTGACATTTGGTTGACCGTGTAAATCGGACGGCCCAAGGTGTCAGTTACGCCGAGCAAGTAACCACGAGTTGCTTGGTTGAAGCTCCACACTGCGTTAGGCTCGTATGCAGGATCGAGAGAAGCATAGGTAGCCGTCAGGTCAGACCAAGCAATTGCGGTTGCGCTTGCTGTGGTTGCGCCAGTGGTTGCCGAAGTCTTCAACGATGCGATGTTGCTGCTGTTGCCGTTGGTGACCATGCTGGACAAGCCACGGAAATAACGCTTACCGAATGCGCTACGAATCCATGCTTCAAGATCAAAATTTGCTTGATTCAACTGCATCAAAGAAATCTTGACGATGTTGGTTTTCAGTTCATCACTTGAAAGAACGGTAGCTGAGTTAATCGTAGGATCGGTCTCAGATGCCGCCGAACCTTCTGTACCCACTGTAATCAAGTTGCCGGTGTCATTGACAGAAGCAATCTTGAACGGTTCGCCTGTATCGGTGTTTTCGATATGGATGTAGTTAAGGATGTTTCCGTAACTCTTCTGTGCTTCAGTAAGAACGCCGTACATGCTCTGAGGAATCAAAGCACCACCTGTTGAAGTTGTGATGTCACGGAATTCTTTGTTTGCTCGAATGCTCTCATCAGCAACACCGCCACGCATCCAATTCAAAAAGGAACGCTTTTCCTTTTCTGCCTGAGTGGTTGCTACTGTTGAAACTTCGATTGCATCACGGTTCGGTGCTGTGCGGTTGCGCTCCTCACGTTGTGCATCTTCGAGCTTGCGGAGTGCATCAATGTCTTGCTCAAGCGTTGCCACTTCAGCGAGCATTGCATGTGCGCTTGCTCTCTTCTCTGCATCGACGTTATCAGCCAATAATGTGGTCTGAGCATCGAGCATCAATTTGACTCTCTTGTTCTCTAAATCTTTAATTGTACTCACTTTCTTTTATTGGTCACTACAGACCAACATGTATTGAATTGCCGAAGTCACTAACACCCAGGTGCAAGCTATTCATGCGTTTCAATTCGTCGCCGTTCCCATCGAAGGGACTGTACAAGACAGGAGCAACAATTTGACGGAAATTATTTATACGAGGAACGAACCTTGAGGCCAATCAATGCGGCTAGAAGTGTGTCGGTCTTCATTTGGTCAAGAGAACGTTTATCGTCAGGGTTGACCGTGATACCGTGTTCTTCTGCGAGCTTGACTAACTTTGTGTGTGCCGCTTCTTTCTCTTCTGCCGACACACCTTCCAATTGATCGAAACGAGAAAGAGCATCACGCAAATGAGATTTTGCCTTCTCTTCCGTGCTGAATTTGTAAGGAAGCTTCCAGGTCTCAGGATCGTCCGCATTACCCACAATAAGGAAGTCGTCAGCGTGCAACACTTCGCCGTCTACTGTTTTTTCTTTTGCATCGTCTCGGAACTCTGGAACCTGCACAGCGCCGTCAGGAAACATCAAGCTTCGGAGAGCTACGCTAGTGTTTGGATATGCAGGATTCGCCACAATCGAAACGTCGAAAATATCAAGATCGATTAGAGAACGGATTGCTTCTCCTGTTGACCTATCCCATGATTGATCTTTAGCAACAAAGCCAAACGAGCATGAATCCAGGTCTCCACGTCCAACCGATTCGGCAATGTCCCGGCCAAGCTGTGTATCCGGCAAGTCGCATTCAAACCTCAATCCCACTTTGTCCTCATTCAGACGGAGCGTACCGGATTTGGTTCGGCCAAGAATACCTTTATGTGCGTTGTGTTCAGACAGTGCCATTACGTCGGCATTGCTTCTGAGAGAACGGCTAAAAGCTCCGGGTGCAATCGTCTCCCGAAACCCTCCAAGGTCATGAGACAAATTGTTAAACGTTGCCGCATAGCCCGACAGAGTGTTACCCTTGTCAGTCTTCATCACTCTCAATTCCAATGCTTGGTTAAAACGATATTCCTTGCTCATGCTCATATTTATTGAACCGTCGAAGCGGCGCACTCCCTGTAGATGTTGGCGACGATGCCTTTTAGCGCCCTTCTGAATTCATCCGCCGACACAGTTTCAGCATCAGCCAGCTTGTAATCAGTCGAGCGCTTCTCAATTCCTTTGAGTACGTCACTGATGATTCGGTCTGATGCTTTCTGATCGCTCCAAATGGTACCTAATTTCTTGTTCGCATCGTCAATTGCAAAGCCAAGAATGGAGCGCAAAGCAGGCTCAAAGATCGTGGAAATGGTGCCAAAATCTCGAGTTTCACGATTCAATAGGCGTCCAATCGAGTCACGAAACACAACAGTCAATGCCGACGCACGCTGAACAATTGATCTTTCGTCGGCAGTGGGCTTGCTCTCATCGTCATCTTTACCATCGGTGAGCAATGGTGGTGTAGTATCTTCCACTGTTGCCGGTTGCGCCCATTGTTCCTCATTCTGCGGTTCAGGATCTTTCAACAGATTTTCGGCATTGGTCATATTCACCGGAACCCAATAAACGTCACCAACTGGACCCACAGGATTCATACCCAATTCATTTCGGATTTCGTTAGTGTTCATCCATCCCCATTGACGGGCCAGAGAGAGACTTTCATTGGTGGTCTTGGCGTCACCACGAAGCAAATCTCTTACATCAAACTCAACGAAGTACTTGTTTGCGTTCCGACCAACAGAAGGGAGCAAAGTGCGTTGAAGTTCGTTTTCAATTTTCACGAGATACGGACGGAGCGTGAATTGTACCAGTGATAGACTTTCTTGCTCTGAATTTGTATTTGATTGGCGTGTTGTGTCACCGATCAAATGCGGAGGGACACCAAACATAGCGGCAATCTGAGCACGCTGAAAAGCTCTGGTCTTCAAAAATTCCATTTGCTCGAAGTTCAAGGAGATCGGTGTATACTTCCATTCATTGCCGTTTATAAATGCGGTTTTGAATGCATTCTGTCCTGTCTGTGCTGCCTGCCAAGATTCACGAGCGTTGTTAATAACCGTTTCATCCAATCCGATGCCGCTCATGATTCCACTCGGCACACCATTGTTAGCGATAATCTTTCCACCCATTTTTTCAAGACCACGAGTCAGGCCCGAACCTTCCC
>Ga0206834_1016_pt1 | contig 25956 bp, 29 predicted proteins | sample Alteio_BWOrgCont_30_FD_152854 | JGI IMG/M metagenome (GOLD analysis project Ga0206834, IMG submission 152854) | Enriched cells from forest soil in Barre Woods Harvard Forest LTER site, Petersham, Massachusetts, United States -... | ecosystem: Environmental > Terrestrial > Soil > Temperate forest >...
CATGGCGACCCATGAGCGGAATTCAGCGAGGCTCGATACTTTACACGCAAATCTATCCCGGCGACCCGCTCGCTGCCGGGAGTGCCGCTGGAATCAACGACAAGCAGCTCAACGATAAGCCAATCTCGCCAAAAGATGCGGCAACGATTTCGCATATTCCGACTATGCCGATCAACGCGAAGGACGCGGCGATTCTCTTGAGCAGCCTCGGCGGAAAGCATGTGCCGCGTGGATGGCAGGGTGGCCTGCCGTTTACGTATCACGTGGGGCCTGGTGATGCGCGTGCACACATGAAGATCGTTATGGATTACCAGGAGCGGCCTATTTACGACGTGATTGCCAAGCTACATGGTACCGACGACAACAGCTGGGTGATCCTCGGCAATCATCATGACGCTTGGGTTTTTGGCGCAGCCGATCCGGGCAGCGGCACGGCGTCGATGCTGGAAGCTGCGCGCGCCCTGGGGGAGCTGGCGCGATCTGGCTGGACGCCCCGGCGCACGATTGTGATGTGCGAATGGGACGCTGAAGAACCAGGTCTCATTGGCTCGACCGAATGGGTGATGGCAAATCGCGCCGAGCTTCAAGAAAAAGCCGTTGCATACATCAATACAGACGTCGGGGTGACGGGTCCTAATTTCAGTGCTGCTTCCACTCCTTCGCTCAAGGGAGTTTTGCGGGATGTAACGCGGCAAGTCGAGGACCCGGCCACGAAAACGAGCGTCTATGATTCGTGGCGAGGGAATATTGTGCGGGCGGGAGAAGAGGAACCTGGTCTGGCGAGGAAGTCTCTGCGAGGAGAGATTTCGGGAGAAGCGCCCATCGGCGCTCTGGGCGCGGGCTCCGATTTTTCGCCCTTCCTCGATTACGCCGGTATTCCTTCCGCGGACATCGGATTCGGAGGTGACTACGGCGTCTACCATTCGCTCTACGATGATTTTTACTGGATGAAGCACTTTGGCGATCCAACCTTTATATATCACGCGGCTCTCGCCCGAATTCTGGGAACCGTGGCCCTTCGGCTGGATGAAGCCGATGTTCTACCCTTTGATTACTCGCAATATGCTTCCGAAATAGCTCGAGCGGAAGACGACCTCGAGCAGCGCGCTTCGCAGAAGCCAGCGGAAGCCGATGCGCTCAAGCCGATCGCCAATGCCTCCACTCAGTTGACGGCTTCCGCTGAGCGCGCATCCGCCGCCGCTCGTGCTTTGCGTTCCGCCCCGCTGGCTCCCGAGATCATTGACGAGCTCAATCATGAGTTGGCGGCTGTCGAGCAGTCATTCCTCGCCCCACAGGGATTGAGCGGACGGCCTTGGTTCAAGCACACCATATTCGCGCCGGGCAGTTATGCGGGCTATGCAGCGGAGGTGATGCCGGGCGTAAATGAAGCCATGGACCGTGACGACGTTGCTACGCTGCGCGTGGAAGCAAATTCGGTTGCGGCGGCTCTTCGCAGGGCTGCAGTGCGCTTGGACGAAATAGCCAGACTGGCGCAGCCTGCGCCATCTTCTCCCGCATCTGGCCACTGACGTTTGTCCTCACTCCTGCTGATTGAAATTCCGCTAGAATGAATTATGGAGAGTGAATGTGACTGACTCCATACGAAGAGTCTGCGTCTACTGCGCTTCGAGCGAGAGGGTTGACAAAGTATATTTGGACGCGGCTCGGCGGCTCGGCGAAGTACTTGCTAACAATTCGATAACCGTTGTGTACGGAGGTGGCGCAATCGGACTGATGGGCCGTCTCGCTGACGGTGTGCTTGCCAATGGCGGTCATGTGATCGGGGTGATTCCGCGCTTCATGCAGGAACTCGAATGGGACCATAGGGGGCTCACGGAATTGCAGGTGGTGGAAAACATGCGGGAGCGCAAGCACCTCATGCTCACCGACAGTGATGCCGCCATCGCGCTTCCCGGCGGATCGGGCACGCTCGAAGAGCTGCTGGAGGCGATCACATTGAAGCGCCTGGGAATCTATCTGCAGCCGATCGTTCTCGTGAATATTCTGGGATTTTTCGATCCTTTATTGACGCTATTTGAGCGCTGCATCCGAGAACACTTTATGGACGAGCGACACGCCGCAATGTGGCAAGTCGCAGATCGCCCTGAGGATGTAATGGCCGCAATGCAATCGCAAAAGCCATGGACGGCTCGCGCGCGCGAATTCGCAACGCTGCGGCCCGCAAAGCGAACTGTGTAGAATACGAATTTATTGCCAGTATTCTAGCCTGCACGTGAATCGAAACGGCTCGCGAATTGAATTGGCGTCGCGAAGGATTCCATGTTGATTGATTGGTTGGAGGCTTCCGCGCAGCAGAAAGATCGCAGCAGAAACAACGGGCCGGTGTCACTAGGCAGCGGCACGGCCGCCGGTGCAGTCGGCAAATCAAAGGCAGAAAAGAGGGATCAGGTCTCACGCAATGGTGCCGGCAGCGCAAGCAGCCGGACTCGACGTAGAAACGCGTCGAATCGCGCCACACAACGATAGTGGCGCCGAGGCTGCGCGACGTTGTAGATTAAAGGTCTACCTTGCCCGGTTCCCCGGTAGCTCAACGGTAGAGCATTCGGCTGTTAACCGAAGGGTTGCTAGTTCGAATCTAGCCCGGGGAGCCAATCTTCTTCTTCCGTTTCGTTGTTATAAGAAAAGTGGGCTATCTATTGGCAATTAGACAAGGCGAAGCGCCTTCAAGTGGCCGAGCAGTTTTCCCGTGTCGATTGGCTTAACCAAGTAGGCATCGCACAGGACCTTAAATGACGGTGAGATGATTCGGCTCTAACGTCTTGCTGTCCGGGCCGGTGTGGGAGAGACCAATTTCAGGATGGTACAAGGTTGTGCCACACGGAATCTGCACTGAGTGAGTCCGCATCGACAGCGGGAGGGTGACGAGGGCAACGATGAGAACGAGGGTAATCCAGCTGCTCGGCTTTGCCGTGATGCTTCTCACGGCTGACGTGTTCGTCCAATGCGAGCAGATACAAGGTCAGCAGATAAAGGTAAAGGGAGGCCACGAGCTAGGGGAAACCGGTGAGCAGTTTTTTGCGGAGGGATATGAGAAAGAGATGCTCAGCGCGTGCGCCACGGGAGATTTTAAAAGCGTAAATAAGTCTAGCAGGCGTCAGCTGAAAGAATACTGTGCCGCGTTCGCTGACGTCCACCAGCAAGCAATCGGCGGCAAACGCACCGAGTACAAAGGTAGCGGCGATGTTTCCGAGTTGCGAACGGATACATTCACGTTTGACAAAGATCGCCTCGTGAAAGCAGAGCTCTTGTATTCTGCTCCCACCGCGGAGGTGAACTATCGCGGCCAATCATTCGAGGAAATCTTCACGGGAGTCAAACAGGCGTATGGTCCGCCCGTGAGCGAGACTACCAAGCCCGTGCAGGATGCCTATGGTGTGCCATACACTGCGCACCGTGAACTCTGGCTGCTACCGCACGCTGCTATCCTCATTACGGAAAAGCCTGGGCCGGACGGCTCCACGAGTCTGGCCGCGTTCACGCGTGAAGAGTACGACCGCACTGTGGCAACTGACGCTGCGAAGGCCGCTAACCCACTGCAGTAAAATCTCTCACTCCACATGAGCACGAACACGTGAGAAGTCCCTGTCGCCTGCGGGATCGCCTCTTCCGTAGAAGAATTCCAAGACAATCCGAAGGATAAAACGGCTGAAGGGCCCCGGCGTTGCGGCACGATTTTTCGATTGTCCTTGTATTGGCTACTACTTCTTCACGAAAGCGGATCACAAGTCGGGCCGTGCTTCACGGCGAGCGGCCCCTGCGCAGGCTTTTCTCCTCAGTGGAATGATTAACCGATCTTCGTAACGCTTGCCTATGCCACAGCTTCTTTTGAAACACGCAGCAGAAGCGTCGCAAGGATCACCAGAACTACCAGCCACAAAAGCTGCCCAAAAATACTTGTGAGAAAGCCGACCATGGCTGAGAACGAGACGGTCGCGAAAATGACAGCGAACATAGCCACACAAACCGCCAGCAACGTGGAACCGGAGCCGGCCGACATGTTCCTCATAATCACGCGCGGAATCGTGACAATGCAGAACAAAAGAACGATTAGATCTGCCAGGTCGAGGATAGTTCCCATGCGCAACTCCTTAAAAGTACAACCACGATGCAACGAAAAACCCTAAGACCAACTCTTCCGGCTTGTCCACGCAATCGTGATGATCGCAATTGAGATCCCGCAGGGCGCGACACCGCCTATCACCGGGACGATGCTGAGGTCCTGTGCCAGGCTCACAAGGTTGTAGATTCCGACGACGCCGCAAAAAATAGCTACGATCGCAAGACCGCAAAACGCCGCCAGTTTCATAATGTCCTTATCGAGCTCGTTGCACGACTTCATGATAAAGGTGGTCAGAAGCAACGCGGGTAAAATCCGGGTTAAATCCGTACGTCGTGAACTATATCAGGATGACTGACCTTTCAGCCCATTCAGAGTTTGGCGAGCAACGTTTTAACTTGAACTTTACAGCAGCCGTTTTGCTCCGGTGCTAGGCTTCCGCCAATCTCTGGCTGTTGTTAGACGCCGGCAGCCGGGCTCGACACCCCTCTCGAGCCCGGCTTTTTCTTATAGGGAACCCATTACGATCCTGGCTGTAAAATCGAAGTTAAACTACTCGATAGATATTGAATGCAACCATTTAATCCAGCGTTATGCAAAAACTCTCGCAGTTCATCAGGTGCCGGTATTAAAACCGTGTTAAAGGGCTTTTACCTCTATTTAACAAGCGAAGTTCCGATGAGAGGAGTATGCTTTCGGGCCGAGCGGCTGATTCAGCGAGCCGTCGCATTTATGGTGCGCTCGTTTCGGTTGTGCTTTCGACTAGATATCTTCATGGGATATTGGTCGCCGGGAAATGGATTGGTCACGTTCAGCGGCGGACGTAGTGGGTCGCGCCAGGTGCGGTTCGATAGAAACGGAGGTGCTTTTTGCACGATATCGGCGAATGGATAGAACATCTGTCCTGGATCAGTTACATGTCAATGACTGGATGGCTCTTCTCCACTGTGTCAGTCATTCACTACTTCAGCTTTTTCATCACGGTTGGCGGCGCGGTGCTTGTGGATTTGCGCGTCCTCGGTTTGGCAGCGAAGAGCAAGCCTCTCACGAAGGTGGCGGATCAGATCTGTCCGTGGATGTGGATTGCTTTCTGGTTCGCGATTCTTAGCGGTTCTCTGGAAGCGGCAACTGACGCGGGAGACTATCTTCCTAACTTCTGGTACGAACTCAAGATCTTCACGGTCATCATTTCCGCCGTCGTTGTGTATATCGTCCAGAAACAGATTCCAAAATGGGCCGAGAAGCCTGCCATTCCGGCGGGAGCCAAGGTATTGGCCATTGTTTCGGGGCTTCTCTGGCTTGGATCGATTCTGGCAGGCGTCGAGTTGCCGGCAATTACGGGGCTTGGATAGCCAGGACATAAGCCCATTCAACACACGATGGGTGCGGAGGTCGATTCCTGATGGAAAGTTCTTTCGTGATGCCGCTGTGCCAGTATCTGCAGTTCTCGTGGTGGGCTACGGATATTCGCGAATCTTTATGGCTGTATCCATTCATTCAGTTGATCCACTTCACGGGACTGTCGCTTTGGGTGGGAACGAATATCGTGGGAGACGTTCGGCTGCTGAACCTCGGCAAGAAGCCACAGACCGCGCGAGAAGTGCGAGATGGACTGTTCATCTGGAACTGGATCGGCTTTACGATTGTGGTGCTCGGCGGTTTTCTGCTTTTCTCTTCTCGGGCGACCATATATATCGTCAATCCCGCGTTCCGTGTGAAGCTCTTCATGTTAGTCCCCACGGCTCTCATTTGGCATATTTTCCTACAGGCCAAGACGCCCAGTTGGGGACAGGGAGCAGACACCGCAGCGATTGGCAGGGTCGCCGGCCTGATCGAGATACTTCTCTGGATCAGCGTGGTGACCGCTGCAGTGAACATTCCCAATTACTAGGCGGATTTTTCGGGCGCGATGTGTAGTTGGGGCGGACGGCCCGCGGTATGCCCAGGATCTTGGCGACCGCTGTGCGAGGTTACGGCGGGAACTTTGTGCCCTCACGGAATCAAATGGTTGTTGCGCGAGCGATTCTTGTCGGAAACGGCAAACCCGTATGCGGATTACTCGCCGCTCCCGATTTTAAAAATCTTAATCTCAGCGGTCGTTTTCCGGATGTTCATCGATCACGCGCTTGTCTTCCCACACAAGAATTTTTGTGATGCCAGGAATCCGCAGATAATCCTTCGCAGCCTGAAGAAGGCTCAGCGTCCTTCACCAAAATCTCGTGCAATGAATTCGGTGCGCGAAATTAAGGCACGGAATTAGCACCAAGAACTAGCGCCAGAAATTAGCGAAGCAGCAGGAAAAAGAGAAAAATTCCGATCCACAGCGCGAAGGTGCAATGCCAATACAGGGTGACGGCGTCCGTCGTGGATCGGCTCGGTAAATGTTGCTTGGAGAGAAAAGCAGCTGACAGCAAGGCCACAACTCCTCCCAGCGCCAGGGCCGCGTGCGCAGCGGTGAACAGATACAAAAAGCTGCTACTCGGATTCGCACCAAGATTGATTCCGGCGTGGAAGAGCTGGCGCCAGGCCAATAGCTGACCCGCGACAAAGAAGCATCCCAATATCCCTGTCACCACCCACCAATGACGGAATCCCTCTCGATCACCATTTGCGAATCTCTTCCGCGCATGAAATAAAGCGCCGGCGCTGCCCAGAAGAATAACGGTGTCGAGCCAGAAAACTGGCGGAAGTTGTAAGAATTGCCAATCTGCCGCTGGCGATCCTTTACGCACCACGCATGCACTCATAAGAGCGGCGAAAAAGGTGAGGACTCCGGCCAAGCCAGTGGCAGTAGCGGTTACAGACTTGCGCGAAGCGGCTTGTCCGCTTTGCTTCATGGCGGATTGCGAATTCGTTACTCGCTCTTGCAAGTCGCTTGCTCGGTCCATGAGATTTGTTCCGAAGCGATCCCCATCGTGCTACCGACCTCACTGTAATCATCGTCTGCGCATAGATTGCGCTTGCGATAAGCGGTTATCGCAAAACCAATGCAAATGGCCACCGGGGCCATAATCAAAATGATGATTCCGCTGCGCAGCGCCTCGATGAAACGGGCTCCCGACGAAGCCGCGGCCTGATAACACAGCGCGCAACTCTGCGCCCAGAGAGCTCCTGGGAGGGCGGTGCCCGCCGACACAGCCAGAATTCTCGTCAATGTCGCTAACGATCTAGCGCAACACCGATCTTTCATTTGGGATTTGCTCCTCACACAATGTTGCTTTCATTCACGACTACGACCACTGCGCGCAGAAATGGCTGAGGCACCTGTCGGCTCCGACTGCGCCCGAAAATCTCGTCCGTCGTCCGTGGGGCCATACGCATTGGCATTGCGGTATACCACAACGGACACGTCAAAATTTCCTGGCGCGGGCGGAGAGCTGGTGGACCATTCAAGCGTGGTGGCTCCCCAAGGATTGTCTGCCGCTCTCTCTCCACGCACAGCACTCCAGATCAAATTCCAGAGAAATACTAGTTGAAACGCCCCGGTTACGAGTGCTGCTACGGTAATGAATTTGTGGACCGGCATCAGCGGGAGTAAGTAGTCATCGCTGAATTGAGCATAGCGACGGACGTTCCCAGCAAACCCCAGAAAATACATCGGCATGAAGATGCAATAGACGCCGATAAATGTAGGCCAAAAATGAAGCTGACCCAGCCTTTCGCTCATCATCCGGCCAAACATCTTAGGAAACCAGAAATAGGTGGCCGCGAAGATGCCAAAGATTGCCGCTACTCCCATCACAAAATGGAAGTGCCCCACCACGAAATAGGTGGCATGCAGATAGCTATCGAGGGACGGTTGGGCCAGGAAAAATCCCGTAAGTCCGCCAGTGACAAACACCGAAATGAAAGCCACGCAAAAGAGTCCCGCGGTTTTGAACCGCATCTTGGCGCCATAGAGCGTGCCAATCAACAGCAGACCGGCAATTGCGGATGGCAAAGTAATGATGAGCGTCGGCAAAGAAAACGTCATCGCCGAAAATGGATTCATTCCACTGACGAACATGTGGTGGCCCCACACCAGGAAACTGAGGGTTCCGATCGCGATCGTGCAGCCTGTCATGGTGTGCTCCCCGAGCAGCGGCTTGCGCGCGAAAGCGGGAAGGATCAGCGAAATGATTCCCAGAGCCGGAAGAATGGCGATGTAAACCTCAGGGTGCCCGAAAAACCAGAACAAGTGCTGCCAGAGCAGAGGCTCTCCCCCGGCATGGTGTTGAAGCGTATCGCTCACCACCAATCCTGTAGGGACGAAAAAATTCGTCCCGCCAAGCCGGTCGAGCAATAGCATAAGAGCCGCGGCGAAAAGCACAGGAAACCCGATCAGCATCATCACCGCAGTCACAAACCAGGTCCACACTGTAATGGGCAGTCGCGCCAGCGTCATGCCTTTCGCGCGGAGGTCAAGCGTGGTGGTGATGAAATTAATTGCTGTGAGCACTTGCCCAACACAGAAAAGCCCGAGGGAGACTATCCAAAGTGTCTGCCCCAACGCCTCTCCGGGCCCCGAATCGCTCCCCAAGGCGCTGAGTGGCGGATAAGCCGTCCAGCCGGAAATGGGTGGGCCATCGGGGACGAAAAATGTCGACAACAGCACCACAAACGACGCGCAGGTAATCCAGAATCCGAGGCGGGTGAGCGACGGAAAAGCCATCTCCGGCGCACCGACTTGTAGCGGCAGAAGGTATGTCCCAAAGCCCGAGATAGGCGCGGTAGTCAGCACAAAAAAAACCATGATTGTGCCGTGGATTGTGAGGAGCGATAAATAATATTCCGGGGTCATGATCCCGCTCGGCGCCGCATTGGGAGCAACTTTTGCAAACCACGGAAGCCGGGCCATGGGCCATGCCAGATGGAACCTCATGAGCCAGGACAAAGCTATCGCGGTGAAAACGGCTAACAAGGAGAGGAAAAAATACTGCTTACCAATGGTTTTGTGGTCAGCGGCGAACATATAGTGGCGCAGCACAGACCGGAGACTTTGCCGGTGTTCTTCGCGCGTTGCCGGAATGTTCGTGCTGTCCGCGACGTTTTCAGTCACTTTGCATTCCCTCGAAGTTTCTCTAGGCGATTGCCGCCTTACTTCGCTTGGTTCGCCTTGAGCCAGGCGTCGAATTCATCGGGCTGCATCACTTCAAGGTATGCCCTCATGCTGTAATGCCCAAGCCCGCAAAGCTGCGTGCACACGATTTCGTATCGCCCCGTGCGCACGGCCGTGAAGCGCACCGGAATTATCAGGCCTGGCACAAAGTCCTGCTGAATGCGGAGCTCCGGAACGTAAAACGAATGGCCCACATCCTGAGGGTGCAGCGTGAGAAGCACGGGCCGGTTCACTGGCACGGCCAGGGTGCCCGAGACGATATCGTCGCGCGCAGCGGAATCATTCGCGGGATCGAGGCCGAAGAAATTGTTAGTTGCTTCGTTGATCAGGTCCGGATGCAGCGCGCCAAATTTTCCGTCTGGTCCGGCATAGCGAAAGTAAAAAGCAAACTGCTCGGCCTGGACATCAATCGCTAGTTCGCCCGTTTGCGCCGCCCGCATGTAGACGCTGGCCCACACCTTAGAGCCGAGAAATGTAAACGCCGCGATTTCAATTCCCACGACTAGCACCGCCAACACGATTAAAGGCCGTGGGCCGCCAGGAAAGTTCGAAACCGTGCCATTTCGATGTTCGCCGAACTGCCATGCAAATACGGCGAGCAATAGTTGTGCTACGAGGAATAAAAAGCCCGTACCGGCCAGCGTGTCTCTCATCAGCCGGTCAACTGCAGCGCCCTGTGCGGAGATATTTCCGGGCATCCACCAGATATGCGCCGCGAAAATCGCGGCGCTAGCGAGGGTGATCGCCGTCAGAAGGATGCCGAATAGTTTGCCCATGCGTCATCGCCTCGGCTAAAGCCAGCCGATGAATTGCCGCTCCCAGTTTGACGATATGAAATTCGCTGGATGCTACCACTAATCGCCAGATGAACCACCACTCTTGAATACAAACGACAGAGTCTTTGACTCTTTCGGAGCGATGGTCACCACTTGGTCTTGGGTTCCGAGTTGCTGTTGCCAGGCCTCAACCGTATAGGTGCCGGGCGGCACGCCTTTGAGGTCGAATGTCCCCGAGGATGAGGTAACAGCGTAGTACGGATTGTCGAACACAAACACGAACGCGCTCATTCCCGGGTGCAGCTTGCAAATCACGTGGACGGCTAGTTCTGGTTTGGAAAACGACTCCATGATCGGCGCAACTCCCGGAGGCTCCGAGTGGTTCCACTGGGGATTTATCTTGGAGAGTACATGGATATTATGTGCCACCGGATCGCTGTTCTCGATTTCGAGCGGCTGATTCACCATTAGCGCGAGAGCATGTGGTTGGTAAGTGCAGTTTTTCTGGTCGAGTGGGACCGGATTGGTGGGCGTATCGAAATGATAGTTGCCAAGGCCGGATTTCAGGTAAATCACGATATTGGCGGGTTCGGCTTTAGCTTCGGTCGGTGGGGGAGGCGGGGCCCCGGCTGCGGCGCCCTTGGCACAAGGAGAAATAATTCCAGTAATCTGTTTGAGATTACCCTCAATTTTTACCGTTCCACTAATCGATCCCACCGTCGAAGGATCAAGCGTCAGCACTGGCCCGGAGGGTTTCGCCGGAGTCTCCACCGTCGCCTCTTTAGAACCCCCCTGCTGGCCGCATCCAGCGAAGAGTACAGCAATAGCAGTGCTGAAAAGAGCTGCCGCGCAAAACCGCAGATAAAATGGATGTTGTTGGTCCAGTTTTAAGCTCCACACGCCTATAGCATACTCTCCCCCGTTCACGCGCGCACATTCGTTGGCGTTAAGTCCGTGTTAAAACCAATCAGTGGGTCATTGCATAGACGATGTAGTTGATCCCAATGCGAAAGCCTAGAGCCGAGAATCGCTCGGGGTATACCGGGCGGTCGGACCATTCCCAGGAATCCCCAAGATCTGAATTGAAGGAGATGGCGACCATGATGCGGCCCTTGTCGTCGTAAATGCCACGCCAATGCGCTCCTTTTCCATCATCCGGGCCCTGCGAATAGTCGGGAATTTTGTATCCCAAGCCTAAGTGTTCGGACCCGGGAACCTGATAACGATCGTCCAGATCGAACACCGTGTGGAATATGGGGTCGTCATTCGGAATTTCTACAATCGGACGATCCGGAAAAACCATGCGGATGCGTTTCTCGAACATTTGCCACTCGTAGGCGCCATGAAAATCGTCCGCCATGAAAAACCCGCCGCGCAAAAGATAGTCTCGCAGCTTATTTGCCTGTTGTTGCGTGAGTCCCCATTCGCCCACCTGCACGGCATAAAGCCACGGCCAGAAATAGACCTCGTCCCCATCATCGAGATTCACATCCTCTTCCACGGAACGCGCGTCGATGCGGGTGAGACGCCGGACAGCCGCTGCTAGATGGCGATCGGCTGGCGGGCCATCCTGTGTCCACAGCGAAAAACCCTCGCGCCAGTCCCCATCAAAGCGCCCACGATAACCGTCATTCGGGCCTGGCGGATACATCAGCCGAGCGAAAGCCCATTCACCTTGGCGTCGCCAGTCGCTCGGCAAGGGATCGGATACTCCATACTCCACAGAGGGATATTCGTGGAACGGGCGCTGAGCAAACAAAGAGCCAACCAGGCAGAGCGCACACGCCCCCAGAAAGGCCAGCGGAACTCTCATGCTAGCCGTATCCAGGCAATCAAGCGCATCGCGAGGTGTCGCATTTGAATCCTTAACGTACCACTTTGTTGAGCTTCTTCGTTCGGGAATCGGCTAGCCGCTCCGATCGCCGGACGGGTGTGCCGCTGGTCGAGTCCTGCGCGAGGAAACTCGGCGCGCCTGAGGCGGAGTAAGGCAAAAGCGGAGCGTCCCATGGAAGTATTTTCGATGCGCCGTGATCCAGTCGTTCGCGACGTCGCGTTGTGCGACGTCGCGTTGTGCAGCGGCGAGATTCACTTGCCCGTTGCAGACCAAATAATGCATCCTCAATTAAGACGAGTTCGCCTGGCGCGCCCGTCCGGTAATCCGGCCCTAGCTCTCCATTTGTATATTCCCTTAAAATGTTTCGTTCACTTTTTTTGAGCCGCATGGGGGCGCCACGTACGAGGAAAAGTTGATGGAAAAAAGATTGAACACGGTCGGTATCTCCGGAATATCTCCTTAGCGGGTGGATTGAGTCGTCTAAGGGGTAAGATGTCACGCCAAGGTTCGCGCAGGTCCAGGGAAGACGTCGGTCGGATGAGCTTGGATACACCATTTCAATATCTCGTTCGATGCCTCGCGACAGTCCTTCTCGTCTTGTTTGTTCCTCTATCCGCAATCAACGCGCAGACGAACATTGGCGAGCTACGGTTAAAGGTTACTGATCCGTCCGGATTGGCGGTGGCGAAGGCCTCTGTCGCGTTGCGAAGCGACGCCAATCAGTACAACAACACTCTTCAGACGGACGATGCCGGCCGATTGCAGGCGCTCCGGCTGCCCTTCGGGACCTACCAAATTGAGATAAACAAATCGGGATTTGCGCCACTTTCCGAAAGCATCGAGATTCGCTCGCAGCTACCTACTGACGCCAGTGCTGAGCTCCGGGTCGCGCGACTGACCGAGCAAGTGACTGTGGCCGCGAATAATACCCTCATCAATCCCGACCAGCCCGGATCGGTGAGCCAGATTGGCAGCGCCGCTATCGAAAGTCGGCTCTCTTCGCTGCCAGGGCGCACTGTTCAAGACCTGGTAAATTCCCAGCCGGGCTGGCTTTACGAAGGGAATGCGGTCCTCCATCCGCGCGGGTCCGAATATCAAACGCAATTTGTAGTAGACGGCATTCCGTTGACCGACAACCGCTCGCCCAGCTTCGGCCCGGAATTGGAAGCCGACGACGTCGACTCCGTATCCATCTACACGGCAGGCATTCCAGCGGAATACGGTCGAAAGATGGGTGGAGTTGTAGAACTCAGCACCATGCAGGACACCACGCCCGGCTTCCACGGAGAGGCAGTCCTCTCCGGCGGAAGCTTTGATACGGCTGGAGCTTTCTTCAAGGGGCAGGAGGTTTGGGGAAAGAACACCTTCGGGTTCAGCGCGAGCGGAGCGGGCACAGGCCACTATCTGAATCCGGTGGTTACCCAAAACTATACGAACCGCGGGACCACCGGTGATTTCTCAGTCGATTACGAGCGCGATTTCACGCCGAACGACCGCCTGACGATGAGTGTCCGCCACGAATTCTCGCGCTACGAGTTGCCGAACGAACAGGTCCAGCAAGCCGCTGGCCAGATTCAAACCGCGGACAATTTCGAGACGATGGGCATTATTTCCTACAGGCACATTTTCTCGTCTCATGCCGTGGCGGATATCCACGCCATGGTTCGCGACAACGCAAACGATTTCTATTCGAACGCGAACTCGACGCCGGTCTTACTCACCCAGCACAACTCGTTCCGCGAAGGATACGTGCGCGGCACCTTCACGCTCGATCACGGACACAGCGAGTGGAAGGTCGGCTTCGAATCGGACAACATGTTTCTCAATGAGAATACGAAGTATGTTGTCGCCGACGCCACGCAGTTTGACGACAGCACTCCCTGCCAGTCCGGCAGCATCGACGACCCCCAACGCGATGGTCCTTGCACGTTTCAATTCACGGGCAACCGCCCGGACTTGGAACAGTCGGCGTTCGCTCAAGACCTCTATCACGTGGGGAACTGGACCATCAATGCGGGCCTGCGTTGGGATCATTACCAGCTGCTGCTGAACCGTCAGGCTGTCGATCCGCGCTTTGCAATCTCACGCTATTTCCCTTCGGCAGGAGTTGTGGTGCACTTTTCGTACGATCGAGTGTTCCAGACACCCTCGTTTGAAAACATCCTCTATTCAAGTTCGCCGCAACTGACGGCGCTTTCGAGCGACTTCCTGCGTTTACCGGTTGAGCCTTCGGAAGGGAACTACTATGAAGTGGGATTGACGAAGGCCTTCGCGGGAAAGCTGCGTTTTGACGCCAACTATTTCCGTCGGTTGGTGAGCAACTACGCGGACGACGACCAGATCGACAACACCACGATTAGTTTCCCAATTGCGTTTCGCAAAGCGATCGTTTACGGCGCGGAGGGCAAGCTCGACCTGGCGCAGTGGGGACGATTCTCCGGGTATCTCAGCTATTCCTACGAAGTGGGAAATGCCTGGAATCCGGTCACCGGCGGTTTATTCCTCGGGGACAATGCGGATGCGGCGGAGTCTGAGTTGAGCGGTCATTTTCCGGACTCGCAGGACCAGCGGAACACCGTTCGGGGCCGGCTCCGGTTTCAGGTCGCTCCGAGAGTTTGGGTTGCTGGCGGGATTCAGTACGACACCGGCCTGCCGTTTGAGTTTCAATGCGATCCTAGCCTCACGCTTCAGCAATGCATTGGGGGCGAGGCTGCCACCTATGGCCAGGACATCGTAAACAGAATCAATTTCGTCCGAGGCCGCATCCTCCCTTCGTTTCAGGTAAACGCCTCGGCTGGCGTGGATCTTTACACAAGCGATCGTTTCAAGGTTCATTTCCAGGCCGATGGGGAGAATCTGAGCAACGTGCTTGACGTGATCGATTTTGGCGGGCTCTTCTCCGGCAACGCCATAGGGCCACCGCGAAGCTTCGCCCTGCGCTTGCGCACAGATTTCTAAGTGCCAAAATGATGGCGCGCGTGAGGCGAGTTCCTGCTGGGCAATCAGAGATATTGCTACCCGCTCACCGTCACCGATCACGCATCGCGGTACCTGCTTCTCTGTGAAGCTCTGGAATCCACGCGAGAAACCCTGGCTATTACGGCCTTTGAGCGTCTATTCCACGAACGCGGTCTACCCCATTCGATTCGTTCCGATAATGGCATACCCTTCGCCTCGGGGAATTCACTTTTCAATCTCAGCCGCCTTTCGGTCTGGTGGCTTCGTCTGGGCATCAGCATCGAAAGGATCAGGCCTGGTCATCCCCAGCAGAATGGACGACACGAACGGATGCATCTCACGCTCAAGAAGGAAGCGACACGGCCGCCGGGTCTCAATAGTCTTCAGCAGCAGGGCAAGTTCGACGATTTCATCGAAGAGTTCAACTGCGATCGCCCTCACGAGGGACTGGGCATGAAATGTCCGGCTGAAGTCTACCGCCCTTCCACACGCGCTTATCAGGGCCTGCCGGATCTCACCTATCCGTTTCACGACCACACGGTCCACGTCACCCGTTGTGGACGAATCTGCCTGCACCGCAAAAAGATCAATCTCAGCACCGTCTTCGCGGGCCAGGCTGTCGGCCTCAAAGAGGTTGAGGAAGGCACTTGGCTGTTAAGTTTTATGGGTTACGATTTGGGATATATCGATCTTGAGGAAAAAACTCTGCAGCCCCTCGACAGCCCCTTCGGGCCAAAAGTGTTACCTATGTCTCAGGTACGTTCTGTAACCCATGTCTCCAGGTCGGACAAAGGATTAGTCGGTGGGCCCGCAAGGATTTGAACCTTGGACCAACGGATTATGAGTCCGCTGCTCTAACCAGCTGAGCTACGGGCCCCACGCAGGTAACCTGATGATTTTATATCATTTGCAAGAATTGGGTAGAGCATTCGGATGCCCCAAAATGGTGCACTGTAGTAAATTCGTAGTAACTCCGCGTCGGTTCCAGCGATTTGTTGTTTCCAAAAATCCCAAATTCAGCCAGCCTGTATGGCCGGGCACCTAGCCTCCGGTTTCAGCAGCGTCGTAGTAAATTCGTAGTACATTTTTGTAAGTGTGCGAATTTGTGTCAGCGATGGGAAGGAAAGGTGAAAATCGACCTTCACGGCTATCACCCACGAGAAATCATTGATACTGGGCTTCTCCGAGAAATCGTACGTCAAGCCTGGGAAATGGGCGAAGACTCATTGACGTTAGTTCACGGTCATGGCCGAAACCGCGGAATTTCTCCCGGGTTTGTAAATACCAATACAGGCTACTTCGGCCTTCGGATTCGTGAGGCTCTTCGCTGCGACGAATCACTGCGGCAGTGGATTTTCTATACAACACTGAATCGTTGTGAAATGGGAAGCACTACGGTGCGTCTTAAGCCGAATCCGGCCCCTACTCGAAAGGAAATGGATTGGTGAAGGATGCCGTGAAGGTGCAGAAGTACTAGCCCAGTATCTGTCCGATTATCCGACTACCCAGGACCTTGAACCCCATTCACCGAAGTTTCGCGGGTGGCGACGGCGGTTACCGCCAACGCAATACTAAGAAGCCAGAAGCAGAGCGCAGTTAAAACAACCAACATGCCCGGGCCATGCACGTTCTTCGGTGTCATTATGATTGCAAGCAATCCCACCGCAAAAATTGATCCTGAGACTTTAACTTTCTTCTGCTTGTTAAAATGTCGCGTCCAAGCAAAAGTTCCACCCGCCGATAGCACGATCCCCATCAGGAGCGTTGTGAGGAACAAGCCCACATTTTCCGTTATGAACCTATTCCAAGAGTCGCTGAAGAACCTGAATGCAAAATCGGAGCCGTCAAGAAAACCCCAAGATAGACCTATAGCAATGCAAACGATGCCAAGCGCGGTGACGAATTTCGGCAGCAGGTTGAGCACCGAGTCAGTATACGCCTTGGTCCAAGGGAAGCAGTTTTGGCCGAACGTCGTGTAGTGCCTGAGAAACGCGGAAACCGTACATGTGGAGTACTGGGCCGGTATCTGTCCGATTATCCGACTACTCAGGAGCTTCGCTTTCAGGGTGACTCAAACCAAAGTGAACCGGCGGTTCGCAAAATTGCCCGAGATATGCAAATGATTGCAGCATTCCGAGGGTTTTGAACCAGCTCATCGCTCTTGTTTTCTATGAATTGCGTAATGATTTTTGCCTGGTCCTACAAGTGCAGTTATTAAGTGGGTTATTCTCTTACTATATATTCTAAATTCTGCAGCGAATACTTTGGCTGGCGGCGGTTACCTCATATCGCTGAGGGACTCAACATAGAACATTGGCATCTTAACCTTTAGGAGAGCACTATGCGTCGATTGAGGATTTCCTTGTTTGGTTTCTTGTTCTGCTTTAGTGCCAGTTTGTTTGCCCAGACAGCCACTTTCGTCGGTACAGACACGACTACACAGGGGAATTGGTCGAGCACATACGGAAATATCGGCTCTTACATTCCAAACGGTCCTTCAGTGATACCGAGTGATGGTTCAACATTTAATCCTGGAGCTGCTTCGCCATTCACGTGGGGAACGAATGTGATTTCGACGAGCGCGTTGAAGACGGGTAGTTCGACGGATATTGCGTCGTGTTGGTATAACAACCTGGGAAGTTCGTCTCCGAGCCTCACCCTCGATGTCGTTATTCCAAGAGGTCAATCCCAAACGGTGGCGTTATATTTCCTGGACTACGATAGGCAAGGAAGGTCCGAATCAGTTTCCGTTACTGATGCAAACAATGATAGTCCGGCGCTCAATGGCCCGATTGCAGTTTCTGGGACGAACTTCACCAATGGTGAATATCTAATTTGGACGATCACCGGAGAAGTCCACATTAACATCACATTGGTTACTGGGCCGAACGCGGTAGTGGGTGGCATATTCTTCGGAGAGAACAGCAGCATGCCGCCAGTGGTGACTTCTGGAGCGTATGTAAACCAAGCCGTAAACAAGGTAACGGATAACAACACTTCAGTCCGAGTGAACACATTACTGGTCCCGGCTGGCACCTACTTAATACACTTCACGGTCTCTAGCGCGTTCAGCAAAGGCACCTCAAATAGCGAAGGCCTTGCTTGTTCTCTCTTCCCAGCGAATCAGCCATACCTTACCATTGGTTCAGCACCATCTATTAACTCTTCTGCAGCTTTCTCATTGTCACAAACCGCATACGTCACCCTCGCAACTCCAGGCACGATCACCGCCGACTGCTTTTCACTTACGGGTGACGCCGCGCTCACAGTACAGTCGGAGTTGGAGGCCATCACGGAAGCGACGATCAACGTACAATAATCGGCTATGATGAGCGTTTATCGACGGGTGGGACTATCTTTGTTGGCTGTCGAATCGCAAGGAGAGGTATGCACTTCCATCCGGTGCCGCGGATTCGGTTTGAAGCATTTCCTCTAAGCGCGTAAAGTCTGCGGCGATGCGGTTTGCCTTTGATATCGAGGTATCAATAGCGGCTGCGCTGCTCTTGGCGTGGAATTGGCGCTGGCTAATGGCTAAGCCGCCAGGTCAAGCCAATTGGCGTCACAAGGCCGCCATGACCGGTCTCGCGTTTGCAACGACAGCCGCAGCCCTATTCTTGATTGCCGCCCTCATCCGGCACTCTCCCGGAATGCGTATGGCGGAAGTCGAATTCCGAACATTGGAATTTATGGGAGGGTTAGGAATTGCGGGGATCGTCTCTGCACTTTTGGGTGCAGGCACTCCCAGAATTTTCGCCGCCGTTTGGTCAATTCTGATGATCCTGCTTTGTTTCCTTGAATTTGGAGTGTCCGGCCATTAGAAGAAGGATTGGGGCAAGGGCCTGATAAACGCGGTATTCGTACATATACCTGCCCAGTACTCCAGATGTCCCGCGTGATGACCATCTCAGGCGCTCGTCTGGATTTGCTCTTATTTACTCCCCAGAGACGCGATTATCGACGGAGCACATTCAGACTCCCGGACCGGGGAAGGGAGAACCAAAAAGACGAAGCTGGTGTCTAATCGAATCGCCGTCGGAGAGATTCATCGGGGGTGGTTTATTCACCGGATTCGGAGATACCTCGTCTGGGCCGCACTTATATTTTCGCTGTTTGTCGTTATTGCCGGAAGCGCCGTGTACTTCGCGAATCTTCGCGCTGAAAGAAGAGCTGAGGCGCTACTCCGCGCCGCTCATACCTTGGAGATAGGGAAATCGACCGAGCAAGATGTTCAGCAAATTGTTAACCGGCATGGAGGTGGAAAATGGGGCACTGTCAGTGGGCTTTGCAGCTCAGCAAGCGCTGGGCAATCAGCCGTGGTTGATAGTGGTGGTCTAAATTGGCTCGGACTGAAAAATGCTGCTTTCCGCCCGTTTGGCAATCGATACTGGTCGGTTGAAACCGTCTTTCTAACCAGCAAAGGCCGTGTCTGCGCTGTCTTGTATTTTGTACGCGGCTTACGAGCTGACGGCAATTATGAAGTGAGCGTCAGAGTTTACTATCAGCAGGACCTCTCGACTCCAGCCTACACCCAACCACCGTATTATGTTTTCACAAGAATCTACAAGAACGCCCTCGATTTTTCGGTCGCTTTTACGACGGAGGCCACCGAAATACAGCGCCAACACGCACTTGATTTCGACTTGTCGTGCCTCTCGCGGTTCGGGGGATGCCGGGAGGGATGCGAAATCATGCCCTCCGCTTGGCTTGATGTTAAAGGTGATGCCAAGGAAAATGGCTGGACAATACCGGCGGACGAACTGGCCGATACGAAATGCCAGAGACGGTAGCGCTTGTGATAACGCTTGGAGTCGTTGTTCCCTTCGCCAAAGTCCCGATAAACGCGGTACTCGTATATATAAACTTTTACTTCAAATAGACGGATTGCTATAGCATTTGCCGATGCGTTCTTTTGGCGTGTTCGCTTCCGGGGCCGTGGTGTTTGTTTTCGCCATGCTATTCCCTGTCATCGAACCGGCGGTCGAGGCGGTCGCGGCCATTGCGTTTGTCATGGCAGTTGCATACGGTTTTGCGCTACATCCGCACAGAGACGTGTTTTACGTTCGGACAACCAGAAAGATGCTCGATCTTGATCGCAACTTGACGATTGATCACGATCAGTTGGCTGTTCGAGTGGAGACCGCACGCCTGTGGTTATTATTTATCCCAACCGCTCTTTCCGTGGCGTTCTTGGTGGTAACGTCAGCAAACGGAACACTCTGGCGATTCAGCCTTGTGGAGACTTTTATTCATTCAGAAGCAGTCGGGATAGCGTGGGGATTGTTGCGATTCCCCTTCTACGTAGTCGGGGTTGGACTCTGGATCTGGATTACTGAGCGGCGCGTACTGCGACATGCGGAGGCTTGCAGTGCGCGATCTTATCGGATCAGCAATGCCCGCGTCGGGTTTCAGTTCGTGACAGATGAAGGGAAATACGGCGGCGGGGATGACTTTTACTTTGGCTTAGTGAAGCCTTGGGAACTCGCTACGATTGTTTTCTACGACGTGAAGGAGATTGAGCGGTGCAAGATCGGGATGAGTTTTCTGTTTCACAAGGTCGTCGTGCTTGGCCGTGGCCTCACTGATTTGGATCGCCAGACGGTGACAGCCCACCAAATAATTCGTGAAGCAGCCAGTTGAGCTTCCAAGGGCCTGATTAACGCGCCTACCGTCTATATAAAGCTGCACTTGAAATGTGCCCATGCTGGCTAACAAGAAGCTGGCAATGATTTCCTGCTAGGATAGCGTTTGCCTGCTAAATGAACTTAACGGTGAAGAGCCTTGTAGCCAGTGTCCTTGGTGTGATTGCTGGATTAGCTTCCGTTGTTTTTTTACTGATGCCACTTTATACGGTTACGGAGCTAATTCTGTGCGGTGGGTCGTTAGTGATTGCTATCATCTGTGGAGCAATTGCTGAATAACACCGTATCGGGTTGTACTGCATCTGTGGTTTGTCGTAGCTCCTGGTAAACGCCGTTACCGTCAAAATAAAGTATCGCTTTCAATGAACTGCCATCCGACTACCAGGGCTTGGGACAAGAAATTCCTGAAAAGCATCGAAGGAAGCCGTGATATGGCGGAGAAAACTAGGTACCGTCGGGAGTTTCGGCTCGAAACGGTTTGAAATAAAGCCAGCGAAACATTACGTACCAGACCAAAAACACTAGAAGAAACCCGGCTAGTTCAGGTAGCGCCGCTTCCCAGAGGGGATTCGATGATGCGGCTATACCAGGAATCAGAATTCGAGATTCATTTCGTACTGACCAGGCTGCAATTGGAGCAACAAAGATATTGGCGAAGCGTATGATGACTTGAGCAAGCAGATAACCGAGCGCGATAGCGCCAACATAGCTTTCCACCAACGCTCGCTTTATTCGTTCAGACATCCGGCCTCCGCTGTGGCTTGAGACGCCACTGCACCAAGGCGTGGAGCGGGCCGCCTCGGTGCACCCACCAGGATAGCAACCACGCGCCAGCGAAGCCTGAGAGGGCTTTGAGCCAAAAAGCAGTTATCTCCCCAACCACGCTGATAATGCCGGGATGAGCGCCAAAAAGCGAAGACTGCAAGACTATCAGCCGAACAGTAGCGTCACTGGCTCGAAAAACATATGCGAATGTCCACGCAATAAGCACAGCAATAGCAATGGAAGAAACACCTGAATTCAACAGCGCCGTGCGGGCCGTAACTCTATCTTGCATGGCGGCATTCATTTTGCACGTTCCTCCAGTGTGCGGCAAGGCTTGAGCCTTTCTTGACATGCAGTGCCTGAGTAACGCCGAAACCGGACATATACGGGGCCAGTACTTCCTAGACGGCGCGGCTCTTCTACTTCTATTATGAATGACATGGACGAACAAAAATGCCCTTTCAAGGCTGGTGACACCGTAATTTACAAACCCACCCACGATGGTCGGGGGAAGATAATCATGACTGATCTGTCGGCGCTTGAGCCTGGTCGCAAATACAAAATAGCGCGTATCGCAAAAGGTTCTTACGTCGTCCCTGAGGGATTTGAAAACTCAGTCACTGGTGGCCTGTATTGGACAGAGTTCACCTCAACTCCTGAGTAACGCCGAAATCGGAAAAATAAAGTGTTACTTAACCTCTGCGGGCACCCCCACGCGACCAGGAATTAGACGAAACGAGTTATTGTGTTCCATCGTCACAAACCCAAGCGTCATGCCGGAGGATCGGATGGGTCCAAAAAAGACGAGTCTTCGAAATGTGCTAACCGTGACGTGCTGGTTGTTGGCGGCTTTCTTGATGATGCTCGCGCCTGTTGTCTCCGCAAATCGTGGACAAGCATCCGCGGGTCAATCCGTGGCTGGCGTGTGGAAAGTACATGACGTTGGTTATGCACCTTGGACGTTGAAATTCCAAGTTGACGGCGATGTTGTACAAGGAACTGTTCAACAAACGCGTCGTCTTCACATCTTGCCTTTCATTCCGCCTTCCCCATTCGAGCCAGCGAAGATTTACGACGGATCAATCGCAGGGGATACGATCAGCTTCAAGTGTGACAGCCCGGATCATCACGGTGATCGAACGATATCTTTTACTGGTGTAATCCAAGGCAACCAGATCACGTTTACTCGCAAGGTTACAGTAAAGCCGGGCGGGTTTCGCGGCGAAAATGGTATCTTCGGTGCGCTGGGTGCATCGCACTTCACAGCGATACGAGATTCTCACTCTTAATCGCGCAAGGTCCTGATAAACGCTGCCGGTTCAGACGGTCGACGCAACACTTGCTTGCAGTTTACTCGCAGGAGTTTCAAAGCCCAGCGTTTTTCTAGGGCGTTGATTTAGACGCAGCGCGACTCGGTCGAGATGAATCCCACAAAGCCGTGCTATTCGCAATCGCCTCGTTAAAAACAGCGAGTATCTGATCGGCATAGCTGCGGCAGCAGTTGATGTCCTTCATTCCCAGCCCCCGCACTCTTTAGTTCTCCGGTCAGGTCCGACATCGCGACGCTAGTAGCCCTGTCGCGAGACTCAGATCGATGTCAGCGATCAATAAGCCCTCCACACCGTACGGCTGGTAACACTGAACAGTTCCGTCTGGTCGAATGACGGCGGATGTTGTACCGGATCCTTCGCTCGCGGAGTTCACAGACGCAAAATAACAAGTATTTTCGGCAGCCCGGCATAGCATGGCCTTTTCATGAAAGGTGTTCGCTGGATCCGCAAAGGTTGTCGGACGATAGCCTCCAACCTCATACACATGTGCGTGCGGGTGAAATACGATCTGTGCGCCCCTCTTGGCGGCCCAACGCACTGTCTCGGGATAACGCCATCCCTCGTGGCAGATTACTACTCCGAAAGTAAGCGCACCTGCTTGAAATATTCGTCGTCCCTTACCCGGCACATACGTCAGCTCCTCAGACGGATCGATTTGCTCCTTATCCTGCCAGCCCGCCACCGTGCCATCCGAATTGATGACCAGAGCGCTGATTTGTAATCCTCGCGCCGTAATTCTCTCCGTCCCGAGCACGACCGTGATCCCCGCGCTGCGAGCGATGGATGCAACTTTCTCCCAAGCACGATAAAGGAAGGCTGGATCCGGTGGCGGTACATTACCTCCCGGCCAGCGATAACCTGGTACGTAACATTCCGAGAAGCAAATGATCTGGACTTTGCGACGTGCTGCTTCCGCGATTGCCGTTCCAGCCAGGTCCACAGACTCATCTGGCGTTGAAGCAATGCGAATGTTTGCAAGCGCGATGCGACTCCGACTCATCAGGTCATTATATAAAAATTGTCCGGCATCCAATCGCCTTCACGTTGCAGGTCCTGGTAAACGCCGTTACCGTCTATTTGAAGTAATACTTTACTTGCGCACAATATTTGAATCTTTTATCCCAGCGGACCACTCACATCTTTCTGAGATGGCTCGTGACGAGAGATGATTCAAGCGTGCGCAGAACCTAACGACATTCCGAGAGTGAGAATGTCCGCATGGCAACAATGGCTACAACACCCCGAGAAGGTGTGGGTGCGTAAGTGCTTTTTCTATATTCATCTCTGGGTAGGGGTAGGAGTCGGTCTCTATATCGTTTTGATGAGCGTTACAGGCAGCACAATTGTCTTCCGCAACGAATTGGAGACATTTCCCTCAATGATTTCCGCGGTGGAGTGGATTGTGAACCTTCACGAGAATCTATTGCTCGGGAACATGGGTCGTTTTGTAAACGGCATTGGAGCGATTTGTGTAACTGTGCTCTCTTTCACGGGAGCCATCATATGGTGGCCTGGAATCAATAATTGGCGTCGCGCTCTAACCGTGAACCGGAGATCGTTCTTTGCTCGGTTCACTTGGGACCTGCACAGTGCGATGGGATTCTGGGGCTTTTTATTTCTCTTGATGTGGGGAATATCGGCGTTCTATTTTTCTTTTCCAAAAATAGTCAATGCCCTTGCGGGGTTTGCTGATCCCAGCGACAGATATGCTGACCGGTTCTTGGATTGGCTCAGCATGGCCCATTTCGGCAGGTTCGGTTGGTTTACCGAGGTGATTTGGACTCTGTTGGGACTGATGCCCGCAGTTCTGGCACTCACCGGCGTCTTTCTATGCTGCCGCCGGATCGTCTACAAATCGCCTCCGGCCAGACCGTAAGAGCCGAACTCATGTGTCCAGGATTCTACTACTAGTTACAGTAAGGTAATAATCGCGGAGCGTTTCTGAACATTCTGCCAAATCGATTTGCGGAGTGGGCGACTCTACTGCCGCATCCCTTCTACAGCTTCATCCGTCTGAGATTCGGCAGCTTTCTGACTGGCAATAGCCGCTGTCTTCAACTCTTCTAACTTCTTTATCGCGTCCAATCGGTTTTGATCCATCACCTGCGCATACCGGGGGACAATCTGTGTCGAAGAGTGCCCCAGCATCTGGGCAATGGTTAGGGGCGATACCCCCGCCGTCGTCAACCGCGAAGCAAAAGTGTGTCTCAAATAGTAGATCGGGAAGAATGGCAATCCAGCCTTTTTCAATGTGTTCGCCCAAGCCTTCCTCCCACCATTCTGTAGGCGGTGTCGGCGGTTTTCGAAGTTTGGGAATACCCATTCGGAAAAATCTGGTCCAACAAGATTCCGCCATCTTAATAACTCCGCTCTGCAATTGGCTGAGATTGGCACAGCTCTAATCCCTGAAGGAGATTTGCTGCGTCCCACTTGAATCACACCGTTTAAGAACTCGATATCCTTCCATCGCAAGCCGAGCATTTCCCCGGTCCTCATCCCGGTCTCGACCCCAAGGACCGTGAATACCCGCAGACGAGGTGAAGCCACTGCCAACAGTGTTTCCTGCTCTTCCCACGTGAGGATGTGGGGCTTTCTTCTTTCCCTGCTCTCATTCAGAAAGAATTTCGTTAGATCAAAGGGGCTCCGAGCCAAACATCGCTCGCGTTGGGCTTGCTTCAATATCTGGGCCAAAAACCGAAGATCTCTATTGATCGTCGACGGTTTTACCTTCTGTTCCCTCCTGTGCTGCTTGAACTCCTCTATCCGTGCTGTGGAGATGTGGTCTAAACGCGCTTCTTCCCCAAAGAACGCCATCAAATTGGCTTTTGAACATGTATAGCGCCGGCGGGTGTTCTGGTGATCAACCGTCTTCAGGTATTTCTCAGCCCACTCTTTTATGGTGGGTGCTTTCTTAAGCAGATTGAATTGGCCCTGCGCTATTTCGGATCGCCAGTTATCGTAGAGTTGCTGGGCAATTCGCTTGTTAGTGCTTCCAGTGGGTTTGCATACTTGTCGGCCGTCCAGCATTGCACTCATCCACCAAGTTTTGCTCGTCATAATTCTGCCGTCTTTGCGCGGCCATTTTCTGCGATATAAGCCCATGCTTATCTCCGCCTGGTTTTTTCTGAGATGCCCATTAGGTCTATAAACCTCACGGCCACTCGCCAGTCCTTTTTCATGGCGCGTCCCAAACCCTTAAAGACGTTCGACCACATCGACCGAAATTCCCGTTGCAAGTCTTCCAGCTCTCTTTCCGCTGCAAACGTTTCAGGAGCATTCCGTACGATTCGCGTCACGGTTTGTCTGGCCCTTTTTTCTTCACGACTGATTTTGCGAATGCTCTGGCCCAGTTCGTTGTATCGATGGATGATTCGTTGCCGTTGTTCCTGAGAGACGCGCAAAGTCTGGGAAATGGCTGTTTTTTCGTGTTTTTGGTAAACATGTTTTGGGGGGCGTCGAGTTTCGGGCTGAACCGGT